>Ga0265318_10000182_pt1 | contig 55617 bp, 52 predicted proteins | sample 4821metaG_FD_192431 | JGI IMG/M metagenome (GOLD analysis project Ga0265318, IMG submission 192431) | Rhizosphere microbial communities from Carex aquatilis grown in University of Washington, Seatle, WA, United States - 4-8-21 metaG | ecosystem: Host-associated > Plants > Roots > Rhizosphere >... | reverse complement strand
CTTGCGGTCGTTGGACGAGCCGAAGAATCGTTGTGCGATGGCGCTGAGACCCAGCATGAAATCCTCAAGGCTTTGGGCGAAAACGGCCTGAAAGCCGCGCGGGAGACATAAGAACCCCCCACCCCCGGGTCAATTCAGGCGATTCCGGCCACATCCGCCCCCTGTTTGAGCTGGGGAGCTGGATGGCCGCCAAAGCGTCCAAGGCCGCGAAAGTACCAGGGAAAGTGCCGGGGAAAACGCCAGGAAAGGTGGTTGAGAAGGCCGGGCACGCCATCTCGCCCCTGGCGCCCAGATCGTTCGCGAGCCTGCCGCCCCTGGCCGGCATCCGGCTGGCCACCGGCCAAGCCGGGATCCGCTACAAGGACCGCACCGACGTCCTGGTGGCCGTCCTGGCGCCAGGAACCCAGGTCGCGGGCGTGTTCACCAAGTCCAAGACCGCCTCGGCCCCGGTGGAATGGTGCCGGGCGAACGCCAAGGCGGGCGCGGCGCGGGCGCTGGTCGTCAACAGCGGCAACGCCAACGCCTTCACGGGCAAGGGCGGGATGGACGCCGCGCGCCAGGTGGCGGACTCGGCCGCCGCCGTCGTGGGCTGCAGGCCGCAGGAGGTCTTCCTCGCCTCCACCGGCGTGATCGGCGAGCCGCTTCCCGCAGCCAGGATCACCCGCATCCTCGGCGGCCTGGTCGAGGCGGGCGCCGCGGGCGGCTGGCGCCAGGCGGCGGAAGCGATCATGACGACCGACACCTATCCCAAGCTCGCCACCGCCTCGGCCGAGATCGACGGCCACCGCGTGACCATCAACGGCATCGCCAAGGGCTCGGGCATGATCGCCCCCGACATGGCGACGATGCTGTCCTTCGTCTTCACCAACGCGAACCTGCCCGCGCCGGTGCTGCAGGAGCTGCTGTCGGGCGGCGTGCAGAATTCGTTCAACGCCATCACCGTCGACAGCGATACGTCCACAAGCGACACGCTGCTGCTGTTCGCGACGGGCAAGGGCGCGAACCATCCCGCGATCTCCAAAGCGTCCGACAAGCGGCTCAACGATTTCCGCGCCAAGCTCGACGGATTGCTGCTCGATCTCGCGCTGCAGGTCGTGCGCGACGGCGAGGGCGCGCAGAAGCTCATCCGCGTCGACGTCGCGGGCGCCGAAAGCGATGCGGCCGCGAAGCGCATCGCGCTCTCGATCGCGAACTCGCCGCTGGTGAAGACCGCCATCGCCGGCGCCGACGCCAATTGGGGCCGCGTCGTGATGGCGGTCGGCAAGGCGGGCGAGGCGGCGGACCGCGACAAGCTCAAGATCACCTTCGGCAACCAGCTCGTCGCCGAAAAGGGTGAACGCGCCGTCAAGTATAACGAGGACGCCGCGACCAAAGCCGTCTCCGGCCGCAGCGTCGAGATCGGTGTCGATCTGGGACTGGGCAAAGGCACGGCGCGGGTTTGGACTTGCGACCTCACGCATGGCTATATTGATATAAATGGATCGTATAGAAGTTGAAATAATTCAAGCCCGAATTTGGGGAAGTATCGGCTTGACGTACCACGCTGGCTAGGCTATAATCTCCTCAGAAATCGAGGCTGAGCCTATGTCCAAGAAATTTCCCAAGTCCCTGATCGACCTTCGGAACCCAATTTTCCACGATGACGACGCGGCGCGGGCGCATCTGGAGTCGATCCTTTGGCCCGATGGCGTGCATTGCCCGCGCTGTGGCGTCATGGAGGGCCGGATCACGAAGCTGGCGGGCAAATCGACCCGTCCTGGCGTTTATAAGTGCAAAGACTGCCGCAAGCCTTTCAGCGTGACAGTTGGCACGGTCATGGAACGCAGTCACATCCCGTTGTCGAAATGGGTCATGGCCTCGCATCTGATGATGGCGTCAAAAAAAGGCATGAGCGCACTTCAACTCCATCGGATGCTAGACACGACTTACGAGACGGCGTGGTTTTTGGCGCATCGGTTGCGCGAGTGCCCGAAGATGAAAACGCCGAAGCCGATGGGTGGCAAGGGCAAGACAGTTGAGATGGACGAGACGTTTGTCGGCGGCAAGGAAAAGAATAAGCACGCCAAGAAGCGTAAGCATGTCGGCACAGGCGGCGCTGGTAAGGCGGCTGTGTTTTCCTTAGTCGAGCGCGACGGTGATGTGCGGTCGTTCCACGTCACCAACGTCAATGCTAAGACCTTGCGCCCGATCCTGTTCACGCAAGTTCGCCGCGATAGCAGCTTGATGACAGATGAAAGCGCAGTTGGAAAAGGTCTTGGACGCGAGTTTGGAAACCACGAAAGCGTCAATCATAGCGCTGGCGAGTATGTTCGCGGTGATGCGCATACGAACACGATTGAAAGCTATTTCGCTATTCTAAAGCGCGGCGTTTACGGCACGTTCCATGCGGTGAGCGAGCAACATCTTTCGCGCTATCTAGCGGAGTTTGATTTCAGGTACAACAAGCGTGACGTGACGGATTCAGAACGCGCCGATGCCCTGCTAGCAGGGGCGAAGGGTAAGCGTCTGATGTATCATCAGACTGACAAAGCCGCGAACGTCTAAGCAAAAGGCGAAAGCGTTTTTGCGCTGGCACAAGACGCGGGAAGGGAAAGCCGAATGACTCGGCACCCCTTCCCGCGCTATCCTAGGAATCGCGAAAGACCTAGGAGACATTGATATGCTGTCGCTAGAAACTGGCATTATCGCTGTAGTCGAAGACGCAGAAGTCGATACAGCCACGCCACAGACTACCGCAGACCCAAAATTCATGCGGATTATAACAAGGACTAAAGATGGTAGCCAACTGCATGTGCGCATAGCGCTTGCCGCAGCCCCACACTTTGCCGCAGCCGTCATGACGAATACCAACGACGTAACATTCCACGCCGAAGAAATCGACGTACACCTTGGGCCAGGCGGTGCAGTTTTGACGGCTGTAAATTCTCATCGCACACTGAAACTGACACTTCCTCAGGGCGCGTTGAAAAGACTTCAAACCCAAATTTTAAGTTTAGTTGGCGATTAATTTCTAACATCTGTTCAGGGCTGGGCGGCTTGAACTGCCCAGAGACATAGTCTGGGTTTATCTTGCGGAGCAGACACTCATTAGGTCCGACTCCTGAAAAATCTCGTGAAAAGTCCTTAGAGACATACTTGGGAATGAACTTCGCCATAGGCTGCGCGCTCCAAATCGGCTAGAGTGATCCCTAGCCGCTTGCGCGCGGACGATGCGTTTGATGGATGCGGGGCCGTGAACCCCGCCCATCTTTTCAAGTATCCCTAAAAATCAGCCTAAATTGCAATAGCGGCTTTATCCGCCGCTAGTCGGGGTGCGATTGATGACGCGCAGCGGGTACATCAGACCGCTTACAATAAAATTTATGGCTTTTGCGGGCACGTTTCCCGAGGGTCCAGATTGCTCTGCTCGAATTGGCACGTCTATGCGCTTAGACCCATGAGGCATCATAACGTCTACAGTAGTTTCAAACTGTAGCCCTGTTTTTGTAGAAATAATCGTGCCTTTAGGTATGTCAGCTAAAGTCGCAATTGGTGCGGATGAGTAGAAGGTAGCTGTTCCATTTGCGTAGGTCATGGATGTTTGCGCGTGTGCGTTTAGCAGCCCACAGAAAAGCAAAAGTGCTGGAAACAATGTGCGGCTCAAAAAACGAAAGTTGTGCGTCAACGAAGCCTCCTATTTTTCTTAACCGCCTTAAGGCGTGAGACGTTGCGAGTGCTGCATTTTTTAAGATCCAGTCCAATGCCAGCCTCGCTTCGGCATACAGTCGAATAAAATGTATGTGTGAACAAATCGCACATGCATTATTGCATTGCCGTAGTAGTTTCCGATTGGCCCTGGCTTTATTTCTTTCGACGGAAGTTTTTTGTCAGCTGCCTTCTGGCAGAAGTCATAGTCCTTATGCCACTGAACAAGCGACCGCTCTTTTCCTGTCGTGTCTATCCAACTTCCAGCTACAGCGTTCAACGCTGCATTTACAGGGGTAGTCAAACTTAAGAAGAGCAGTACGCAGGCATAATAGCGATGCATGCTCATAGCCTCCTCTCTTGGCAATCACGGAGCAGAGAAACCCACGAATCTGTGCGCTTAAGCCTTTTTGGCACGCTTGCGACTGGCGGCCTTAGCCCGACTCAGCTTCTTCTCCGCTTTCAACTGCGCTTGCGGTGTCGGCGGCGTTTTTAGAAGCCGCAAGAGAAGCGAGTCGCGGCGACGCACAGTTTCAGCTTCGCTGTAGGAGTCATCTGATGACTGCATCAAAGAGCCCTCGAAAAAAGGCGTTCGCTGGATTGAAAGACCTCACTGGTCCTAGATCATCCAAGGAAAGTTTAGTGCCTGAAGTGTTTCACTTTGGCCTGGACCCGTCAATAAAGCGCGGCCATCACGACGATAGGGCTATCGCACTCATAACCGGAACGGCAATAGAGCAGGGCTTGGAATCCATAATTCTAACGAAACTCATACCTATGGATTTGATCGAGGAGAGAAAGATATTTTCGGAGGATGTCGCGCCTCTGAGTACGTTTGATTCAAAAATTCGCATCGCTTTTGCTCTTGGGCTTATCGGAGAAGAAGCGCGCGATGATCTGATTTGCATAAAGAATATTCGAAATACCTTTGCGCATAGCCGACTGGATATAAGTTTTGAAACGCAAGAGGTCTGCGACGCCGTTGCAGAATTGAAACTTCCCGCAAAGATGCCAACATATTTCCACGATCTATGTGAAAAGCGCGGAGTGTTTATGGAAACAGGATACCGTTATGTCTCTGCGCTTCTAATGCGCTCCCCAAGAGACGAACCTGAAACTACCGCGATGTGGGGAGTTATTCTCGATACTTTTCGGCTAGCATCGCCCTAAATACGGAATCGACTAAGCCTTCGGGTTCCTCGAAGCGACGATCCCATGCGGAATAGGCCATCATACCGGCCTTGACCATTGCATCTGTAACTTCGATCTCAGCGGGGGGCGGCCTGTCAGGCATTTTCCTAATCTCTCAAATTTGGTACGTCAAGCCGATACTTCCCCGAATTTGGACAGAGAATGCAGAGAGAAACCAGATATTTTGCGGAAATTCTCCGACAGGACCAAATTGAACTAGATCAACGCCTCCAGGTTGCTCTTTCGCAGTCTGATTTTTCTCCTGCCTTTGCAGATCTCGTGGTTTTCTACGGGCTATTGCGGTCAAACGCCATTCCGTCTCGATACTTGCTTGGAAGCGCGCCCGAGCTGCTATCCAAATTGGAAAGCCATATCGGTGCTTTGGATATGTCGGACCATTGGAAGGGGGAGGCGCTCATCGACAAGATTGTGCCTAAGGCGGATCGAAGTGAGGGAGTTCCAGCTGAAAGAGTCTTTGGACAAGCTCTTCAAATTCGAAAAAACAAAAAAACTCTAAGTACAGGCGATTTCATTCGTGCAATAGGCTCGACCGGCGCGGCTACCGGAAATCACTATACTGAGCGTCCATTTTTGATAGATTTTCTCGCTAAGACTTTGACAGGAAAACCTACCGAGCCGCTCGGAAATATTCCACAGCTCCGCCGCCTTCTCGATGATATGGCGGCGGAGAAAGACGCTCCTGACGATTTCCAATATCTCGTCACACTGGAACAGGGTCGGCTAGCTTTTCGGGTCGCAAGTGTCTTGAACGACTACTTACAGCTTAGTGATTCCGGATTGCTGGTTCCTCAGCGAGCGCTGATAGCACAACTTGGCGATATCGGTTTTTTTACTAAAGACCAAGTCGAAGAGCTAGAGGATCTCATGAACAGTCCGCTCGCGACTGAAGGTGAGTTTCAGAATTTTTTTGAGCGCTATCCGCACTTCCTCCGGCAATGGGATCATCGCGAGGTCCACCCGCACGTCATGCTCACGCGGAATAAAGACGGACCTCTTATTCCAGATTTCATCCTGACCAATCGGGAAGCACAATCAGCTGCAATTCTTGATCTAAAGCGCACGCTTGGCGGGAAAAAGAAGCTCATTCGTCGTCAGGACAACCGCATGCGATTTGCCGATGCAATCCAGGAAGCGCGTGCACAGCTTAGGACCTACGGCCGCTGGTTCGAAAATCCGGACAACCGCCGCATGTTGAAATCTAAAGTCGGCATGGAAATCTATAGTCCGCGGTTGATGGTTGTGATTGGTCGTTCATCAGATTTCCAAGATGAAATTGAGCGGGCTACCTTACGTGCCGACAATCCCGATATCGATGTCATCACCTATGACGACATTGCACGGCATGCTCGTGACCGGATGGTCATCGTCAAAGGCGGTTAAGGCCGATTTACCGTCGCCTGCGGCTGCGGCTATACAGGCGCTGGCGTCATCACTGTTCTGCTATTTCTTAACGACGCTTTAGCCCTGGTGCGGCAAAGATGGAGACGCGTCGATGGCTTTGCGCATAGTCTTTGTGGCGGCGTGCGCGCTTATCGATCCGGACGGACGCGTGCTTCTGGCACAGCGGCCCGCGGACAAGGCGATGGGTGGATTATGGGAATTTCCCGGCGGCAAGATGGAGCCCGGAGAAACTCCGGAAGCAACTCTGATACGCGAGCTTCGCGAGGAGCTCGGTATCGCGGTCAAGGAGGCGTGTCTCGCGCCGTTCACCTTCGCGTCGCACGCATACACAGATTTCCACCTCTTGATGCCGCTCTATCTGTGCCGGCGATGGGAGGGTACGCCCCAGCCGCTCGAGCATGCAGCGCTCAAATGGGTGCGGCCCAAGGACATGGCGGACTATCCGATGCCGCCGGCGGATTTGCCGCTCTTGCCGATGCTGCGCGATCTGCTCTGACCAAGGCTTCCCGCGACCGCAACGGCGCGACCGCGATCGAGTACGCGCTCATCGCAGGCTTGATCTCGATCCTCGTCGTGACGGGCGCCACGACCATCGGCCAGACGGTCAAGACCTTCTTCGAACAGATGATCGTGCCGTTCTTGTAGGGCGGTGCTTTCGAGCTCGAAGCGGGTGGGTCATGCTTCGAGGCATCGCTTCGCGATGCACCTCAGCATGACGCGCTAGTTACCATCAGTAGGCACGTCACCCTGAGGTGCGAGCGTAGCGAGCCTCGAAGGGCGACGTGCCGTTTCCACGAAAAATCTATCCCGCCTTCTCCCCCGCCGGGCGTTCCACCGCGCCTAGCGCATCCGCGAGGCGCATCTTGGCGCTGCCCGGCTTGAGCGGCTTCTGCTGGCTCTCATGCGGCGCCCAGCCGGTGAGATAGACGATGTCGAAAGTCGCCCGCACGGGCTGATAGGACGCAAGCAGCGCGGCCAGCGTCTTGCGCAGCAGGGATTTGCGGCTGCGCTGCACGAGCGCGTTGGTCTCGCCATGGGCGCGCAGGTCGCGCAGAAGCGAGAAGAAGTCGCGGTAGTTGACCGTCGTGCGCTCCACGTCTGCGACGGGAAGCGCGAAGCCTGTCCGCTGCAGCAATCCACCCAGATCGCGCACGTCGGCGAAGGGGGCGACGCGAGGGCTGACGCCGCCCGTCGTCTCGATCTCGGCCGTGGCGAAGGCGTCGCGCAGCTCGCTCAGCGTCTCGCCGCCGAACAGCGCGCCCAGGAACAGGCCGTCGGGCTTCAGCTTGCGGCGGATCTGGACCAGCGCGCCGGGCAAGTCGTTGACCGCGTGCAGCGCCAGCGTGCTGGTCACCAGATCGAATCTCGCATCCTCGCCCGGCACGATCTCGTCCGCGTCGAGCGCGTCGACTTGCAGCACGCTTTCGAAGCGCCGGTTGGTCGCCGCGATCCGCAGGTCCAGGCTTTCCTTCGCCTCGCGCGCCAGGAACCGGTCGCCCGCGATGCGGCGCGCGCGCGCGCGATGCTGGGCGAGGGCGGCGGAATCGAAAATGCGCGGCGCTGTCATGCTGCTATACTAGCAAGATGACGGCGGGGCTGCAGAACGCATGGAAACGCGCAGGGCGCGCGGCGCTCGACTTCCTCTATCCGCCGCTCTGCATCGGCTGCCGCGCGATGGTGGCCGAGCCCGGAAGCCTTTGCGCGACATGCTGGCAGGAGGTCGAGTTCCTCGACGGTCCGGCCTGCCTGTGCTGCGGCCTTCCGTTCGATCTCGACCCCGGACCCGACACGCGCTGCGCGGCCTGCATCGCCGAGCCGCCCGCCTTCGACCGCGCCCGCGCGGTGATGCGCTATGACGAAGGGAGCCGCGGGCCGATCCTGGCGCTCAAGCATGCCGACCGGCTCGACCTGATCCCAGGCTTCGCGCGCTGGCTGGACCGCGCCGGCCGCGCGTTGCTCGACGAGAGCGAGGTCATCGTTCCGGTGCCGCTGCACGCCTCAAGATTGTGGACGCGGCGCTACAACCAATCGGCGGAGCTGGCCCGCGTGCTGGGCCGGCTCACCCGCAAGGCGGTCGAGCCGTTGGCGCTGGTCCGCGTCCGCGCCACGCCCAGCCAGGGCGAAATGCCATCCGCGAAGGCGCGGCGGCGCAACATGCGCGGTGCCTTCCGGGTCCCGCCGGGCCGGCAAGGCAGGATCGAAGAAAAGGCAGTGCTGCTGATCGACGACGTGCTGACGACCGGCGCCACGGTAGAGGCCTGCGCCCGTGCCCTAAAGCGCGCAGGGGCGGCAAAAGTGCACGTCCTGGCCCTGGCCCGCGTTGTTAGGCCGCTAACGACCTCTATATAGTTGTTGTAATAGAAGTGTCGCAGTGATTCCGCCGTCCGCGAGTGCGCGTATGTCGAAGGTCCGCATCTATACCACGCCCATCTGCCCGTACTGCGTGCGGGCGAAGTCGCTTCTGAAGAAGAAGGGCGCCGAGATCGAGGAGATCGACGTGTTCATGGACCATGACGCACGCGCCCGGATGGAGGCGCAGGCCCAGGGCCGCCGCACGGTGCCGCAGATCTTCATCGGCGAGAAACACGTCGGCGGCTGCGACGACCTGTATGCGCTCGAACGCGCGGGCGAGCTGGACCCGCTGCTGCACAAGCAATGAGCGCCTTCCGCGCCGCCTGCGTTCAGCTGCGCTCGTCGGACGACGTGGCGCAGAACATCGAGATCGCCTCCAGCCTGATCCGCGAGGCGCACGCTTCAGGCGCCGAGTTCATCGCCACGCCGGAGAACACGACGCTGATGGCGCCCGACGGCGGCGCCAAGCTCGACCGCAGCTTCAGCGAAGACGCCGATCCCGCGCTGCCCGCGTTCCGCGCGCTCGCGGAGGAACTGGGTGCGTGGCTGCTGATCGGCTCGCTCGCGATCAAGGTGAGCGCCGGCAAGACCGCCAACCGCTCTTTCCTGATCGATGCGAAGGGGCGCATCGCGGCGCGCTACGACAAGATCCATCTCTTCGACACCGATCCGGGCTCCGGTGAAAGCTATCGCGAATCCAACACCGTCGAGGGCGGCCATCGCGCCGTCACGGCCGATCTGCCCTGGGGCAGGCTCGGCATGACGATCTGCTACGACCTGCGCTTCGCCCGGCTGTATCGCAGGCTCGCGCAGGCGGGCGCGATGGTGCTCAGCGTGCCGTCGGCGTTCACCCAGACGACGGGGAAGGCGCACTGGCATGTGCTCTTGCGCGCGCGCGCCATCGAGAACGGCGCGTTCGTCATCGCGCCAGCGCAAGGCGGGGTGCATGCCAACGGCCGGCAGACCTACGGGCATTCGCTCATCGTAGCGCCTTGGGGCGAGATCCTTGCCGAGGCCGGGACGGAGCCGGGCGTGATCGTGGCCGACATCGATGTCGCTGCTGCCATTTCCGCGCGCTCGCGCGTGCCAAGCTTGTCGCATGACCGGGAGTTCGAAGGCCCTTAGGCGCGCATTGGGCGTCCGCTCGCATTCGGGCTGGGCGGCCTACTGCGTGCTTGCGGGCGATGCCAAGGCGCCCGCGATCGTCGCGCGCGGCCGCATGAGGCTCTGCGACGGCCACAAGCAGCCTTTCCACGAAGCCGAGCCGATGCCGTTCGCGCGCGCCGAAGAATTCATCGCGCGCTGCCGGGCTGTGGCGGATCATTTGGCGGACGAAGCGCTGAATGCGCTTCAGCCGATAGCAAGCTGCTGCGTGCTGACGGCATCCGGCAAGCCGCTTTCCGATCTGCGCGCCATCCTGGCGTCGCATGCGCTGATCCATGCGGCGGAAGGCGAGTTCTATCGCTGCGCCGTCGCCGGTGCCTGCACGCGCGCCGGTATCGCCGTGTCGCGCCTGCGCGAACGCGACATCGCGGCCGAGGCGGAGCATCTCGCCGGTTGGCGTGCGCGGCTGGCCGCGTTCGGCAAGGAAATGGGCGCGCCCTGGACGCAGGACGAGAAGCTCGCGGCGCTCGGCGCGTGGCTGGTGCTTGCCGCAAAGCGCTCGAAGCGCTAACGGTTGACGATGATCGTCTACAATCTCCGCTGCAAGGCGGGGCACGAGTTCGAAGGCTGGTTCAAGGACGGCGCCGCGTTCGACGCGCAGGCCGCTTCGGCCAAGCTCGTCTGTCCCATCTGCAACTCGCGCAAGGTCGAGAAGGCGGTCATGGCGCCCGCTGTCGCCGGGACCAGGAAGGCGTCCGCCACCGCGCCCGAAGAGATGCGCAAGATGCGCCAGTTCATGACGGGCCTGCGCAAATACGTCCAGGACAACGCCGAATATGTCGGCCCCCGTTTCGCCGAAGAGGCGCGCAAGATCCATTACGGCGAGACGGAAGAGCGTCAGATCTACGGCGAATCCACGGTCAAGGAAGCCGTGGAGCTGGTGGAGGAGGGCATCGACGTGGCTCCCCTGCCGCCCGATCCGGACGAAGCCGCGAACTAGGCGCCTCGCGTTCTTGGCCTCCAGCGCCTATAGTCGGCGCAGGGGGTACAACGACATGAGGCTATCCATGAAACGAGTTTCAATTATCGCGGGTATCGCGAGCGCGGCGTGCCTGATCGCAGGCGGTGCGTATGCGCAAGCGGCCGGAAATTTCTTCGGCACATCGGAGGATGGCGCAACCATCTCTCTCAACGTGTCGCATTCCGGCAGCGCCTACACCATCACCAGCATGAACGTAGCTATGATAGCGCCGTGCAAGAAAACCGGAAACACGGCGAACGAAGGCTGGGGATTCTCCCTTTTCCAGGACATCACCAGCGGGTCGGCGGATTTCACCAGCCACAATGACTACTACTACATCACAGGCTCGATGCATTTCGTCGGCCACACCCAGATCAAGGGCACGATCACGAGCTACACGGCCACTTTCGTGCCGGGCATGACGCCGCCGAAGCAGGCGCAGTTCTGCACCGCGGCGAAGCAGACCTTCACGCTGAACGCGACGGCCCCGGGCGAGGTGCAGCCGCTTCCGGCAAACGTCGATACGGGCCGCTTGAAGCCGGGCAGATAAGCGCTCAATCGTAGTGCCGAAGCTTCGGCCATAGCGCCGAAAGCGGCGCGCGCGGCTGGCGCAGGACGGTGACCGGCATGCCGGTCTCGTAGGGCATTGCGTATGGCGCATCGATGCGGCCGGCGACGCTCACGGATCGGTAGTTTGCCGTCAGCGTCGTCACGTCGTTCCCAAGCGTGATGACGACGTCGCCGTCCTTCGGGCCCCACAGGAAAAAATTGTTGTGCCCGCTCACGGCGGGCACGTGGCCGTAGATCGCCACTGCCGCCGCTTCGCCGTAGTCGCGGCCGTAGAACACCGCATGCGCGCGCTCCTTCGCCGGCAAGGCGCGCCAGACGGCGTCGACCTTCGCCGCCATCTCGCGCCAGCCGAACATGCCCGCCAGATGGAGCGGCAGCGCGCCCGGCTTTCCTTTTTCCGTCGCCGCCGCTCCCGAAGGAATGCCGAGCGCGCGCGCGTAGTCGCCATAGCGCTCCGGCGGCAGCACGGGCAGCGCGAGCGGCGCGAGGAGAACTCCGATGCCGGTCACGAAAGCCAGGGCGCCTGCGCGCAGCCACGCACGGCCGAACCAGCTCTCCAGCGCGACGGCGCCGCCGGCGAGCAGCGTCGGATAGATGGGCGCGAGGTAATAGGCCTTGCCGTGCAGCGTCAGGAACAGCGCCGCCATCGCGACATAGGCGAGCGCGAACACGCGAAGCGCCGGCTGGGGCGGCCGCACGCCGAAGCGCCACAGGCCCGCGATCCAGACCGGCGCCGCCGCCGGGCCCGCGAACAGGATCTGCTGCGCGAAGAAGCCCAGTGGCGACAGCGCGAGGTTCTTGCCGTTCACGCCCGCCTGGCCGACCTGCAGGAAAGGCCAGCCATGTTGCGCCTGCCACACGACGCTCGGTGCGGCGACGAGCAGAGCGATGACGACGCCGAGATAGAGATACGGACTCGCGAACCAGCGTCGCAGCGGCGTGAGCGCAACGCCCGCCGCAAGCCCGAGCAGATAGAACGCGATCAGATATTTACTCAAGAGCCCGATGCCCGCGATCAGGCCGAAGGCGAGCCACCAGCGCCCGTCGCGCGTCTGGGCGAGCTTGACCAGCGTCCAGCTCAGGCCGGTCCAGGCGAGCGGCTGCATCATGTCGGTCGTGAGCAGCAGGCCGTCCACCAGGAACACGCCACCGAGCAGCACTGCGATGCCTGAGAGCCACTGCGCGTAGCGGCCGCCGCCCAGCAACCGCGCCAGCTCGGCGCTCAGCGCGACCGTCGCGGCCATCGACAGCGCGGGCACCAGGCGCAAGGGCAGGAGCCAGGCCCCGAACAGCGTGTAGGACGCTCCCGCGATCCAGGGCACCAGGGGCGGCTGGTCCACATAGCCCGCCGCCGGATGCAGGCCGCAGACGATGAAGTACAGCTCGTCGCTGAACGCGCCGTAGCCGTTGTTGACCAGGAGATGGATCAGCAGGCAGGCCGCCGACAGAACGACCGAGGGCCGTCGCGCTATGTCCGTCATCGTCCCCTCCCTTACAGAACGGATACCGATCACGTTGATGTCCGAGCCTGCGGCACGTCGCCCTTCGAGGCTCGGCCTTCGGCCTCGCACCTCAGGGTGACGTGCCTACTGCAACAGTCGCGTCATCCTGAGGTGCGAGCGTAGCGAGCCTCGAAGGAGGACGCGCCGCTCAGTTCAACCTCACCGGAATTTGCTCTACGTTGGATGCGGGCGCCCTAGGGTTTGGATGCGACCACCATGTAATTCACGTCCGTGTCCGCGGACAGCCGCCAGTCCCAGCCCAAGGGATCGAATGCAACGCCCTGCGTTTTCAGGATGTTGAGACCGTTTTCCTCAAGCATCGCTTGAAGCTTGGCGGGCTCGATGAAGCGGCTCCAGTCATGCGTCCCGCGCGGCAGCCAGCCCAGCACGTACTCCGCGCCGATCTTCGCCAGCGCCAGCGATTTGAGGGTCTTGTTGAGCGTGGCGACGAACATCACGCCGCCCGGCCGGACCAGCCCGGCGCAGGCCGTGAGATAGGCTCCGAGGTCGGCCACGTGCTCGACCACCTCCATGTTGAGGACCACGTCGAAGGTCAGCCCCTCGGAGGCAAGGTCTTCGGCGGTCGTCGCCCGGTAGTCTATGTCCAGGCCGTTGGCCGAGGCGTGGGCGGCGGCCGTCTTGACGTTGCGCTCGGATGCGTCGGCGCCCAGGACCTTGAAGCCCAGCCTGGCCATCGGCTCCGAAAGCAGCCCGCCGCCGCAGCCGATGTCGAGCAGGCTCAAGCCTTCGAACGGACGCAGCGAACGAGGGTCGCGCGCGAAATGCGCGGCCGCCGTGTCGCGGATGAAGCCGAGGCGGACCGGGTTGAATTTGTGCAGCGGGGCGAACTTGCCGCTCGTGTCCCACCACTCCTCCGCCAGGGCGGAGAATTTGGCGACTTCGGCTGCGTCGACGGAGGACGATTGCATCCGGTTCGTGTAGCCTAAAACCCATGTTCTGGCCACTTTCCCGCAGGACGCTTTTGCTGAGCTCTGCCGCGGTCGCGCTCGCGCCGCAGGCCACGGCTTCCGGCGTCCCGGTGCGCCCGGTGCCGATAGAGGCCGTGCGCCTCAAGCCGTCGCTCTATCTGGACGCGGTCCGGTCCAATCTCGCCTATCTCCACGGGCTCGAGCCCGACCGCCTGCTGCACAATTTCCGCGTCCATGCGGGACTGGCGCCGAAGGGCGAGGTCTATGGCGGCTGGGAGAGCGACACCATCGCGGGCCACACGCTCGGCCATTACCTCAGTGCCTGTGCGCTGATGCATGCGCAGACCGGCGACGAAGAATGCAAGCGCCGTGTCGCTTACATCGTGGACGAGCTGGCGGCGTGCCAGGCGCCGGACGGCTATGTCGCGGGCTTCACGCGAAAGCGCGGCGAGACGGTCGAGGACGGCAAGCTGCTTTTCGCCGAGCTCGTGCAGGGCGACATCCGCGTACTGCCGTTCGATCTCAACGGCTGCTGGGTGCCGCTGTACAATTTCCACAAGACCTTCGCCGGGCTGTTCGACGCCGAGCGCTTTTGCGGCAATGCCAGGGCGCGCAATGTGGCGCTGGGACTGGCCGGGTTCATCGATGGCGTGTTCTCGAAGCTCGACGACGCACAGGTGCAGAAGATCCTCGACTGCGAGCATGGCGGGTTGAACGAGTCCTTCGCCGAGCTTCACGCGCGCACCGGCGACGCGCGCTGGCGTGCGCTGTCGGAGCGTCTGTATCACCGCAAGGTGCTGGTGCCGCTCGCGGAGCAGCGCGACGAGCTGCAGGACCTGCACGCCAACACGCAGATCCCCAAGCTGATCGGGCTCGCGCGGCTCTACGAGGTGTCGGGCGAGGGACGGCACGCGGCCGCGGCGCGGTTCTTCTGGGAGACGGTGACGCGCGACCATTCCTACGTCATCGGCGGCCATGGCGACCGCGAATATTTCCAACCCTCCCGGACGATCTCCAAATACGTGACCGAGCAGACCTGCGAGTCCTGCAACAGCTACAACATGCTCAAGCTGACGAGGCATCTGTATCAGTGGCGCCCCGATGCCGCCTATTTCGACTATTACGAGCGCGCGCACGTCAATCACATCCTGGCGCAGCACGATCCCAACACGTCGATGTTCACCTACATGATGCCGCTGATGACCGGCAGCCGGCGCGAGTTCTCGACGCCGCAGAACGATTTCTGGTGCTGCATGGGCACCGGCATGGAGAGCCATTCCAAGCACGGCGACTCGATCTGGTGGGAGAGCGGCGACACGCTGTTCGTGAACCTGTTCGTGCCGTCGATCGTGCGCTGGCGCGGCAGCACGCTCGATCTCGATACATCCTACCCGCTGTCGGAAAACGTCACGATCTCGGTGGGTGGACGGGCGCGCAGGTTTGCGCTGGCGCTCAGGCTGCCCGGCTGGTGCGAGAACCCGCGCCTCAGCGTGAACGGCAAACCCGCTACGATCTCGCGCTCGCGCGGCTACGCGGTTGTCGAACGGACGTGGAAGCGCGGCGACACGGTCGCGCTCACACTGCCGATGGCGCTTCGCACCGAACCCACGCCCGACGATCCGCGCATGGTCGCGCAACTCAAGGGGCCGGTGGTGATGGCGAAGGTCGCCGAAGAGGCGTCGCTGGTGCCGTTCTTCCAGCAATACGATCGCGCGGCCGAGGTCTATTTCAAGACCTGCACGCCGGAGGAGTTGGCGGCCGCGGAACGCGAGAAGGCGGACGCACGCGCGCTCGACGCCCGCGCGCTCGATATCGCCAGGCTCGGCGACGAGGCGGACGAGGCGGCGCACGGTCTTGCCTCCAAGATCTCCTATGCGGTCGTCTATCGCGGACGGAAGGGGCGTGATGCCCGCACCGGAGGTTTCTTCGAATTCACGATGAAATCGGGGACAGACCCGCTCGTCCTCAACGCCGCCTATTCCGGCGACGACAAGCGGCGGCTGTTCCATATCCTCGTCGACGGCGAACCTGTCGCCACCCAGGCGCTGGAGGCGGAGAGCCGCGGCGGCTTCATCGAGCGGAACTATCCGATTCCCGAGCCGCTGACCCGCGGCAAGACCACCCTGCGCATCCGCTTCGCGCCCGAACCGGGCCATTCGGCGGGCCCGGTGTTCGGATGCCGGTTGCTGCGGGTTTGAGGGAATCGCGAAACCCTCATGCTTCGTCCCTCGACAAGCTCGGGATGAGGGGCTCAGCATGAGGGACTGCAACCGGCTCAGACCCTCACCCTGAGCTTGTCGAAGGGTGAGCTCGCCTAGGCGCAGGCCCCCACGAATTCATTGAGCCTTCAGCCGTCGCCGTCTATGTAGGGGCGATGGCAAAAATCGTCATGAAATTCGGCGGGACCTCCGTCGCCGACCTCGACCGCATCCGCCACGTGGCGACGCTGGTCAAGCGCGAGGTCGACGCCGGCAACCAGGTCGCCGTGACCGTCTCGGCGATGGCGGGCGAGACCAACAAGCTCGTCGCCTGGACGCGCGAGCTGTCGCCGCTCTACGACGCGCGCGAATACGACGTCGTCGTGGCCTCGGGCGAGCAGGTCTCGGCGGGACTGACCGCGATCGCGCTGCAGACCATCGGCGTCAACGCGCGCTCCTGGATGGGCTGGCAGATCCCGGTCCGGACCTCGTCGATGCATTCCTCGGCGCGGATCGAGACCATCGAATCCAGCGAGCTCAACAGGCGGCTGGCCGAGGGCGAGACCGCGGTCGTGGCCGGCTTCCAGGGCATCGCACCCGACAACCGCGTCACCACCATCGGCCGCGGCGGCGGCGACACCAGCGCGGTCGCGGTGGCGGCAGCCCTCAAGGCCGACCGCTGCGACATCTACACCGACGTCGACGGCGTCTACACCACCGACCCGCGCATCGTCTCCAAGGCGCGGCGTCTCGAGAAGATTGCTTACGAAGAGATGCTCGAGATGGCGTCGCTCGGCGCCAAAGTGCTGCAGACGCGCTCGGTCGAGATCGCCATGCTCCATCGCGTGCCGGTGCGGGTGCTGTCCACCTTCGCACCCGAGAAGGGCGGCACGCTTGTCTGCGACGAGGAAGATATCGTGGAAAAGAAACCCGTGACCGGCATCGCCTATTCGCGCGACGAGGCGAAGATCACGCTGCACAAGATCCCCGACCGCCCCGGCATCGCCGCGGCGATCTTCGGTCCGCTCGCCGACAGCGGCATCAACATCGACATGATCGTGCAGAACGTGTCCGAGGACGGCCGCAAGACCGATATGACCTTCACGGTCTCGCGCGGCGACATGGCCGCGACGCTCGCGGTGGTCGAGAAAGCCGGCCCTGTGATCGGCTACCGCGACATCACCTCGGATGCCAACGTCGCCAAGGTCTCGATCATCGGCATCGGCATGCGCGCCCATCCCGGCGTGGCGCAGACCATGTTCCGCACGCTGTTCGAGAAGGGCATCAACATCCAGGTGATCTCGACGTCGGAGATCAAGGTGAGCGTGCTCATCGCCGAGGAATATGTGGAGCTCGCCGTGCGCGCGCTCCACTCGGCCTACGAATTGGATGTGGGATGAGCGCGCTCATTTCATCTCCCCCCGTTCTTACGGGGGGAGCGCCGCGAAGCGGCGAGGGGGGACTACTTCCCCCTCCGTCGCGCTTCGCGCGACACCTCCCCCGTAAGGACGGGGGAGGATGGGCAGGTCGCAGATGCCCGCGCTGACGGCTTCCGGACCGCGCACGCTGCTTCGGCGGCTGCGCGAGATCATGGCCGAGAAGATCAGCGCGCAGCACCGCCTCGACAAGCTCGTCTCGCTGATCGCGACCAACATGGTCGCCGAGGTCTGCTCGATCTATCTGCGCCGCGCCGGGAAATATCTCGAGCTGTTCGCGACCGAGGGCCTGAACCCCAGCGCCGTGCACAACACGCGCATGAAGGAGAGCGAAGGTCTCGTCGGCCTCGTCGCCACGATGGCGGAGCCGGTGAACCTGAGCGACGCACCCGCCGATCCGCACTTCTCTTATCGCCCCGAGACCGGCGAGGACCCGTACAAATCCTTTCTCGGCGTGCCGGTGGTGCGCGGGGGCCAGGTGTTCGGCGTGCTCACCGTGCAGAACCGCGCGGCCGTCCTCTATTCCGAGGAGGAGGTCGAGGCGCTGCAGACGGTGGCCATGGTGCTGGCCGAGGTCGTGGCGCAGGGCGGCTTGTTCAACATCGCCGAGCTCGACGAGCCCGAGCTTCGCCCCGACCGGCCGCGCACCTTCAAGGGCGAGGGGCTGTCGGAAGGCGTCGCCGTGGGCCGCGTCGTCCTGCACGAGCCGCGCGTGAAGGTCGAGCGCATGATCGCCGACAATCCGCAGGAAGAGCTCAAGCGCCTGGACGACGCCATCGCCAAGCTGCGCGAGAGCGTCGACGGCATGCTGGATTCGAGCGAGCTGGACCTCACCGGCGAGAGCCGCGAGGTGATCGAGGCTTACCGCCTTTTCGCCTACGACCAGGGCTGGCGCCAGCGCATGCGCGACGCGGTGCGCACCGGCCTGACTGCCGAGGCCGGCGTCGAGCGCGTGCAGGACGAGATGCGCCTGCGCGTGCAGCGCCTGGGCGATCCGGTCCTGCGCGAGCGCGCGCACGATCTCGACGATCTCGCGCGCCGCCTGCTGCGCCATCTCGCCGGCGACGGCGACAAGCATCCTGCCGAAGACATGCCGCACGACGCCGTGCTCGTCGCGCGCGCGATGGGGCCGGCGGAGCTGCTCGATTACGGCCGCGACAAGCTCGTGGGATTGGTCCTGGAAGACGCCGCCGCGACCTCGCACGTCGCCATCGTCGCGCGATCCATGGGGCTCGCTCTGGTCAGCACCGTCGACGGCGTCAGCGACTCGGCGCGCGCCGGCGACACGGTCGTCGTCGACGGCGAGGCGGGCGAGGTGCATCTGCGCCCGCCGCGCAGCGTGGTGAAGACCTATGTCGCCAAGCGCGAGCTGCGCGCGCATCGCGTCGCCGCCTTCGCCCAGCTCCGCGAGATGCCCGCCGTCACCAAGGACGGCGTCCACATCAAGCTGATGATGAACGCAGGGCTCCTGCTCGACATGGCGCATCTGAAGGAGTCGGGCGCGGATGGCGTCGGCCTGTTCCGCACCGAGCTTCAGTTCATGATCGGCGAGACGATGCCGCGCCTCGCCGACCAGGTGGAGTTCTATCGCGCGGTGATCGAGGCCGCGGGCGACAAGCCCGTCGTGTTCCGCTCGCTCGATCTCGGCGGCGACAAGGTGCTGCCTTACGCGCGCTGGGAGCGCGAGGCCAATCCGGCGCTGGGCTGGCGCGCGATCCGCATCGCGCTCGATCGCCCCGCCTTGCTGCGCTACCAGGTGCGCGCGCTGATGCAGGCGGCGAGGGGGCGCGTGCTCAACATCCTGCTGCCGATGATCAGCCATGTCGCCGAGTTCAACGAGGCGCGCGCCCTGATCGACCGCGAGACCGAGCGCGCGCGGCTGCTCCAGCTCCCCCAGCCCAAGCAGATCCGCGTCGGCGCCATGCTCGAGGTCCCCGCGCTCGCCTTCATGCTGCCCCAGATCATGCGCAGCGCCGATTTCGTCTCCATCGGCTCCAACGACCTGTTCCAGTTCGTCTTCGCGGTCGACCGCACCAACCCCAGGGTCTCGCGCCGCTACGACGCCCTGAACCCCCCGGCGCTGACCCTGATCCGGCTGATCGTGAAGAGCGCCAGCGAATCGCCGGGCGACCTGTCGCTCTGCGGCGAGATGGCCGGTAAGCCCCTGGACGCCATGGCCTTGATCGGGCTGGGTCTTCGGACGCTGTCGATGCAGCCCGCCAATATCGGCCCGGTAAAGGCCATGATCCAAAGCCTGGACCTGCGGGAAGTGTCGCAGTTCGTCGATAAGCTTTGCGACCGGACCGACGGTAGCCTAAGAACCCGCCTTGCCGCCTTCGCCGCCGAGCGCGGGATCGTCATCAAATAGGCAAAGTCTGAGGATTTCCAATTGTCTAACGTGGGTTCTTGCAGTTACATAGGTTTACGCGTGGGGGCGCGGGACGCGGCCGGAGCATGACGAAGGTTACCCATCTCACCGTTGAGGACGGCGGCGGCCAGAACAAGCGCCGCATCCATCTGCGCGAGATCTCCGGCGACAGCGACGCGCCGCTGGAGACGGTCGGCCAGGATCTGCGCGCGGCGCGGCAGCGGCGCGGCGACGATCTGTCGACGGTGTCCAAGGCGCTCAAGATCCGCAAGGATCATCTCGAAGCGCTGGAGGAGGACCGTATCGAGGCGCTCCCCGGACGCACCTATGCCGTCGGCTTCGTGCGCACTTATTCGGAGTATCTGGGGCTTGATGCCGCGCAATGCGTCGAGCGCTTCAAGTCGCAGATCGCCGGCCGCACCGACGACGTGACGCCCACGATCACCGTCATCGACGAGGACGAGCACAGGCGCCTGCCGCAAGGCTGGAAGATCATCGCGGCGTTCGTCCTGCTCGCCTTCGCCTACGGCGCCTATCACCTGCTCGTGCCCGCGGCCGACAAGATGCTCGCGCCCCCGGTTGCGCCCGTGCCGCAGGCCGCCATCGTGCCCAAGCCCGTGCCGAAACAGGTCGTCAGGATCCAGCCGCTGCCGCAGCCGGTGGCGCCTGCGCCTGTGACGACTGCTCCGAACTCGACGCCGCCCGCGACGCAAGCGCCGGCGTCACCCGATGCAACGCAGCAGCAGGCCGCGATCCCGCCGGGCAAGGTCTACGGCCAGCAGAACAGGGGCGCGCGCGTGATCCTGCGCATCAAGCAGCCGACGCAGGTGCTGGTGCAGGGCTCCGACGGCAGGATATTCCTCAACCGCGCGCTGAACGCGGGCGACACCTATATGGTGCCCGATATGGTCGGCGTGACGCTGACGACGGGCAACGCCGGCGCCGTCGAGGTCGATCTCGACGGGGTGGCGATGGGGACGGTGGGAAAGAACGGCCAGGTGGGCGACAGTTTTTCGCTGGATCCCCAGGCCATCGCCGACCGTTATAATGGAAGGCAAGGGTAGCAAAATGAGCCTTCGCGCGTATCGCGACATCCACCGCCGCAAGTCGCGGCAGATCATGGTGGGCAAGGTGCCGGTCGGCGGCGACGCGCCGATCAGCGTCCAGACGATGACGAACACCGTCACCGGCGACGCGCGCGCGACCATCGACCAGATCCGCGCCATCGAGGAAGCGGGCGCCGACATCGTTCGCGTCTCCTGTCCCGACGTGGACGCCACCAAGGCGATGAAGGCGATCACCAAGGCCTCGAACATCCCCGTCGTGGCCGACATCCATTTCCACTACAAGCGCGCCATCGAGGCGGCGCAGAACGGCGCGGCCTGCCTGCGCATCAATCCCGGCAATATCGGCAACGCCCAGCGCGTCAAGGACGTCGTCCAGGCGGCCAAGGACCACGGCTGCTCGATGCGCATCGGCGTCAATGCCGGATCGCTCGAGCCCGACTTGCTGGAGAAGTACGGCGAGCCGTGCCCCGAGGCGATGGTCGAGAGCGCGCTCAACCATGCGCGCATTCTCGAGGACAACGACTTCCGCGAATACAAGATCTCGGTGAAGGCGTCCGACGCGTTCCTCGCCGTCGCGGCCTATCAGCAGCTTTCCGAGGCCGTCGATTGCCCGATCCATCTGGGCATCACGGAAGCGGGCGGGATGATCTCCGGCACCGTCAAATCCTCCATCGGCATGGGCATGCTCTTGTGGAGCGGCATCGGCGACACGATCCGCGTCTCGTTGAGCGCCGATCCGGTGGAAGAGGTGCGCGTCGGCTTCGATATCCTCAAGAGCCTCAATCTGCGCCATCGCGGCGTGAACATCGTCTCGTGCCCGTCCTGCGCGCGCCAGGGCTTCAACGTCATCGAAACGGTCGGCATCCTGGAGCAGCGCCTCAAGCACATCGCCACGCCCATGACGCTGTCGATCATCGGCTGCGTCGTGAACGGCCCGGGCGAGGCGCGCGAGACCGACATGGGCTTCACCGGCGGCGGCGCTGGCAAGGGCGCGGGCATGATCTATCTGAACGGCGAGCCCGCCTACAAGCTCGAGAACGAGAAGCTCATCGACCACGTCGTCGAGCTCTGCGAGAAAAAGGCCGCCAGCATCGAAGCCGAACGCGGCAAAGTGCTCGAGCCGGCGCAGTAGTGTTTTTTTACCTCCCCCTTGTGGGGAGGTCGGAAAACTTCGAAGAAGTTTTCCGGGTGGGGGAAGGTGCCTGCCGCCCAGCCCCCACCCGAAAAATGCTTCGCATTTTTCGACCTCCCCACAAGGGGGAGGTAAGGTTTTGGAATGATTCCCGCCGCCACCTTCGAACGCGTGATCGACCGGTTCCGTCAGGTGGAGGCGGAGCTTTCGTCCGGCACCGTGGGCAATTCCTTCGTCAAGCTGTCGAAGGAGCACGCCGAGCTCGCGCCCATCGTCAGCGCCGCCGAGGCCTATCGCGCGACGCAGAAGCAGCTCGACGAGACCGAGGCGATGCTCGACGATCCCGAGATGCGTGCGATGGCGGAGGAGGAGCGCGCCACGCTCAAGACGCGTCTGGCCGAGCAGGAGCAGGACCTCAAGCTCAAGCTCCTGCCCAAGGACGCGGCCGACAACTCTTCCGCCATCGTCGAGATCCGCGCCGGAACCGGCGGCGACGAGGCGGCGCTGTTCGCGGACGACCTGCTCGGCATGTACCAGCGCTATTGCCAGCTCCAGGGCTGGAAGACCGAGATCATGGACAAGAGCGAAAGCGATCTCGGCGGCATCAAGGATGCGGTGCTGGAGGTGAATGGCACCGGCGTCTACGCCAAGCTCAAATTCGAGAGCGGCGTGCATCGCGTGCAGCGCGTGCCGGTGACGGAAGCCGGCGGGCGCATCCACACCTCGGCGGCGACGGTCGCCGTGCTGCCCGAAGCCGAGGACGTCGACGTCGTCATCAACGACAAGGACCTGCGCATCGACGTCTACCGCGCGCAAGGCGCGGGCGGCCAGCACGTCAACAAGACCGAGAGCGCGGTGCGCATCACCCATCTTCCGACCGGCATCGCCGTGGCGCAGCAGACCGAGAAGTCGCAGCACAAGAACAAGGCGCATGCGATGAAGCTGCTGAAGGCCAAGCTCTACGAGATGGAGCGCGCGCGCGTCGACAGCGCCCGCGCCGGCGCGCGCAAGAGCATGGTCGGCTCGGGCGACCGCAGCGAGCGCATCCGCACCTACAATTTCCCGCAAGGCCGCGTCACCGACCACCGCATCAACCTGACGCTCTACAAGCTCGACCGCATCATCTCGGGCGACGACCTCGGCGAGATCGTCGATGCGCTGGTCACCGCCGACCAGGCCGAGCGCCTCGCCGAGCTGGAAGCGGGCAATTGAAGGACGCGATCCAGAGGCTGCGTGCGGCAGGCGTGGACAACCCCAGGCTCGATGCGCGGGTGCTGCGCGAAGCCGCGGCCGATGACTCCGAGTTCGAATCCTTCATCGTCCGCCGCGTTGCACGCGAGCCCGTCGCCTACATCACCGGCCATAAGGAATTCTGGAGCCTCGATTTCGAGGTCGGCCCGGGCGTACTGATCCCGCGTCCGGAAACGGAGACGCTGATCGAGCAGATGCTCGCGCATTTTCCGGACCGCGCGGCGCCGCTCGACATCCTCGATCTGGGGACGGGTTCGGGGTGCCTCCTCGTCGCCGCTCTGCTTGAGTACCCGAACGCGCGCGGCCTCGGCGTCGAGAGCGCGAACGAGGCGCTTGGCTGGACGCATCGCAATATCCAAAAACATGGGCTCGGAGACCGTGCTTTCCGGCTCATACAAGATTTCGCGCTGCCGTCCGGCGCGTACCATGTAATTCTCTGCAACCCTCCCTATATAAGCTCAGCGGATATCGCTGGGCTGGAGCCCGAAATCCGGCTTTACGAGCCTCGCGCGGCCCTCGACGGCGGACCGGATGGCTTGGATGCCTATCGCGCGCTCGGACGCGTGCTGGGGCGGCAGTTGGAACCCGGCGGCTTGGCGTTCCTGGAAATCGGAGCCGGGCAGGGTGACGCGGTCCCCGGGCTTTTGGGCTTGGAAACCTTAGGAATTGCGCCCGATCTGGCTGGGATTCCCCGGGTGGTGATAGGCAGGAAGTCCTAGAGGCCAATGAGAAAACAGTTGGAACTACAGCCCGGAATCGTTAGTTTCCGCCCCTAGTGGGGAGTCAGGGACCCGCCGCGGGCCGGATAGTCGGGCCAGGCGAGGGCGCGTTGGACGCGCCGGTCCTTGCGAAAAGCGAACGACACGCTTTTGGGTTTCGCCGGTTTCCGCCGCGGGCGGTCCGGATCGTTCGCGCAAAGAGGCAGTACATTGGATAATGCAAAAGGGGTTTACGTGAAACGCTCGCGCAGAGGCGGCCGCAGGCCGCAAGGCAGTCACAACGGACATAGCGGTGGCGGTGGCGGCGGTGGCGGCGGTGGTGGTGGCGGCAGCAACGGCGGCGCCTTCAACCCCAACCGCACTTTCGATTCCAGCGGCCCGGACATCAAGATCCGCGGCTCGGCGGCGCACGTCTACGAGAAATACCTGCAGCTCGCCCGCGATGCGAACACGCAAGGTGACCGTGTCATGGCCGAGAGCTACCTCCAGCATGCGGAGCATTATTTCCGGATCCTGAGCGCGGCGCAGGCGCAGCAGCAGCTCCACGCCGCCCAGCAGGCGCAGCAGCAGCCGGCCAATCCGAACGGCAACGTCGTCGCCAACGGCAATGGCGGCTACCGCCCGCCGCAGGGCGTGGGCGAGCAGCCCTATCTCCCGGGCGCACCGCAGCCGAGCCCCGGGCCGTCCTTCTCCCTGGTCGACGCCTCCGCCGGCCTGATCGGCGACGAGGACGAGGGCGAGGAGTAAATATCTCCCCCGGTGCTTACGGGGGGAGCGCCGCCGAAAGGCGGCGAGGGGGGACAGTCCCCCTCCGCGCTGCTGCGCAGCGCCCCTCCCCCGTGAGTACGGGGGAGGATAACCACCCCTTGCGGTGGGAACCTTTCGACCACACATATGCTTCGGACTCGTCCTGCCTGCCCATGCGGGGGAACGGACGCGTGCCTGGAGGTAACATATGGACGTCGAGAAATTCACCGAGCGTGCGCGCGGATTCATGCAATCGGCCCAAGGGCTGGCGCTGCGCTCCAATCACCAGCAATTCACGCCCGAGCATCTGCTCAAGGTCCTCATCGACGATGAGGAAGGCCTGGCCGCGCGGCTGATCGCGGCGGCGGGCGGCAAGCCGGAGCAGGTGCGCGACGGTGTCGAGCGCGCGCTCGCCAAACTCCCCAAGGTCGAAGGCAAAGGCGCGGGGCAGGTCTACCTGTCGCCGGAATCCGCGCGGCTGTTCGATGCGGCCGAGCAGGCGGCGAAGAAGGCGGGCGACAGCTTCGTCACGGCCGAATACCTGCTGCTCGCGCTGTCGCTGGCGGCGGGCACGGACAGTGCGCGCATCCTGAAGGACGCGGGCGTCACGCCGCAGAACCTGGCGAAGGCCATCGCCGATCTGCGCCAGGGCCGCACCGCCGACAGCGCGACCGCCGAGAACCAGTACGACGCGCTCAAGAAATATGCCCGCGACCTGACCGAGGCGGCGCGCACCGGCAAGCTCGATCCCGTCATCGGCCGCGACGAGGAGATCCGCCGCACGATCCAGGTGCTGTCGCGCCGCACCAAGAACAATCCGGTCCTCATCGGCGAGCCCGGCGTGGGCAAGACCGCCATCGCCGAAGGCCTGGCGCTGCGCATCGTCAACGGCGATGTGCCGGAGAGCCTGCGCGACAAGCGGCTGATGGCGCTCGACATGGGATCCTTGATCGCGGGCGCGAAGTTCCGCGGCGAGTTCGAGGAGCGGCTGAAGGCCGTGCTGAACGAGATCACATCGGCCGCCGGCAAGATCGTGCTCTTCATCGACGAGCTGCATGTGCTCGTCGGCGCCGGCAAGGGCGAGGGCGCGATGGATGCGTCGAACCTGCTCAAGCCCGCCTTGGCGCGCGGCGAGCTGCATTGCGTCGGCGCGACCACGCTCGACGAGTACCGCAAATATATCGAGAAGGACGCGGCGCTGGCGCGGCGCTTCCAGCCCGTCTTCGTCAGCGAGCCGACGGTGGAAGACACGATCTCCATCCTGCGCGGCCTGAAAGAGAAGTACGAGGTCCATCACGGCGTGCGCATCACCGATGCCGCGATCGTGGCGGCGGCGACGCTGTCGAACCGCTACATCACCGACCGCTTCCTGCCCGACAAGGCCATCGACCTGATGGACGAGGCGGGCTCGCGGCTGCGCATGCAGATCGATTCCAAGCCCGAGGCGCTGGACGAGTTCGACCGCCGCATCGTGCAGCTCAAGATCGAGCGCGAGGCGCTGAAGAAGGAAAGCGACAGGGCGTCGAAGGACCGCCTGGCCACGCTGGAGCACGATCTCGCGGAACTGGAGGAGAAATCCTCTTCGCTCACCGCGAAATGGCGCGAGGAGAAGAAATCCGTCGCCGACGTGCAGAGCCTGAAGGAACAGCTCGACCGCGCCCGCGCCGAGGTCGAGATCGCGCAGCGCCGCGGCGACTTCGCCAAGGCCGGCGAGCTCACCTATGGCGTGATCCCCGGCCTCGAGAAGCAGATCGCGACGATCGACGAGAAGGACAAGACCGCGCTCGTCAACGAGGCGGTGACGCCGGAGAACATCGCGCAGGTCGTCTCGCGCTGGACCGGCATCCCTGTCGACAAGATGCTCGAAGGCGAGCGCGAGAAGCTGCTGCAGATGGAGAGCGCGCTCGAAACCCGCGTCGTCGGCCAGCACGAGGCGGTGCGCGCCATCGCCAACGCCGTGCGCCGCTCGCGCGCGGGCCTGCAGGATCCGAACCGCCCCATCGGCTCGTTCCTGTTCCTCGGGCCTACGGGCGTCGGCAAGACCGAGCTCACCAAGGCGCTCGCGTCGTTCCTTTTCGACGACGACAGCGCGATGGTGCGCATCGACATGAGCGAGTTCATGGAGAAGCACGCCGTGTCGCGCCTGATCGGCGCGCCTCCCGGCTATGTCGGCTATGAGGAAGGCGGCGTGCTCACCGAAGCCGTGCGGCGCCGGCCCTATCAGGTCATCCTCTTCGACGAGGTCGAGAAAGCGCATGCGGACGTGTTCAACGTGCTGCTGCAGGTGCTCGACGACGGGCGGCTGACCGACGGGCAGGGCCGCACGGTCGACTTCAAGAACACGGTCATCATCCTGACCTCGAACCTCGGCACCGAGTTCCTCGGCGGCGAGAACGAGAGCGCGCAGGCGCGTGCCCAGGTGATGCAGGCCGTGCGCGCGCATTTCCGGCCCGAATTCCTGAACCGCCTGGACGAGATCATCCTGTTCCACCGCCTGTCGCGGGCGAACATGACCAAGATCGTCGATATCCAGATCGCACGGCTCACCAAGCTGCTCGCCGACCGCAAGATCGAGATCGCGCTCGACACCAAGGCGCATGAGTGGCTGGCGAACGCCGGCTACGATCCGGTCTACGGCGCGCGCCCCTTAAAGCGCGTGATCCAGCGCCGCCTCCAGGACCCGCTCGCGCAATTGCTGCTCGAAGGCAAGATCAGCGACGGCTCGAAGATCAAGGTGAGCGCCGGCAAAACCGGCCTCACCATCGACGGCGTCGAGTTCGCGGCGTCCCCGGACGAACTCGACATCGAGCACGCGCCGGCGAGCAGGGCGGTGCATTGAGCGGGCCGCAGACTCCGTTTTAGGATGCTGGTTCGAGCGAGTGAGTGATCAGTATGTTTTTGAACGCATAGTGTTTCCCACCCACGCCGTATCCCTCCAGTCCCCCCAACTCTCGCTCGGAGTCCGTCAATTTGGCGCGAGCAACCCAAAAATCGTGTTCGATTTTTGCTTCTGCCTGCAATATTTGAGTTAGATGACGCTGAAGCTCTTCGTCAGCTAGCTTATTAATGTTATTGAACATCAATTGATTTTGTTGGAGCTCGAAGGGATACATCAGGGCGAAGGCCGTCGGGGGATTTACAAAGCGAATTAGCTCAGGAGCGGTTGAAAGCTCTTGCTGCAAGCGCTGCCGCAACGGCGGGTAATATGACAAAACACAGACCTTGCGTACTAAGCGCAATAGCGCGCATTCAACCTGATTGAGTAAGGGAAGTTCGGCATCTTTATAATGGTCAAAAAAGGAGCGGCATCGGTGCTTGAGAGCATCGTCGTCCATTCTGCGGTATAGAGCGCAGAGCGCCATAAAAGTCTGAAGCTTGCGAAAGATAGATTGGCGATCGAAATCGAAGGTCAACTTCCGAAAAACTTCGTCCGCGGGAACGCATTCTGCGAGACTTTTTACGACAAAATAAGTCCCCTCTACCCACACACCGGCGCGCAGGGGAACGGTCATCCGTTCGTATATCTGCGAGGAACTAAGTTTTTCCATATCATCGCACCACGCCTGCTGGCTCTTTTCCATGTCTTCAATAAAGAGTCTGCTCGCGTGATATTCAATTCTCTGCGCATTTTCGCCCGCCGATGCACCAATTTGTTGAAGCAGTCGTCGGGGGTAGGACTTGTCAAGGCTGGATAGACAGAGCTTATCAAGCATCGCTTTCAAATCGATCTCGATGCGAGTTCGCAATTTATCTACTGAGAGAAGGCTGAATATCTCGCCCCATCGAACAGCTAGTTCGGACGACTTAAACGAGAAGATCGGCTCATAAATTTCCTTGCCGAAAAAGACCGAACCGTGAGCGTCATATACGGCAGTGTGTATCCCGTTAGTGACGACCAGGTACTTCGCCTGTATTTCGGGATGAATGCAGTATTGCAGTCCCTGCACCAGATATTTAGCGTCGAACGGGAAAGCGACATCCTTCGGCGATTTGGCCTCAACAATCCAAAACATTTTTTTGCGAATTGTCGGCACATAGTCTGGATTATAGTGTTTGACGCGTTGTGCACCCATTTCCACTGGCGGATAGTGCAATTTGAAAGTCGAACCGTTATCGCCGTGGCGAAGTACTTCATAGTCTCTATGTGTTTCGTATCCGAGGTGGGCGAGCAGCGGAGTTAGAAAACGGGCCTCAACGAAAGCCTCTCCCTTATCAGAGAAATCCAACGCTCCGAGTTCCTGTAGTGATTCCCCCAGGGTAGAATACACTCTTCACCGTCCACTTGGTTTGGCACTTAACATAGTTCAATGCGTCCGTTTTTCAAACGAAGAGCCTTTTGCCTAAGGCACCTGCTCGAACAGCGCGCCTATTTCGACATCCAACGCGCAAGCAATTAGGAGGCGGCCCGCCGGAACTCGAAATCGATGGGCGTGGTTTCGATGCCGTTCTGGATCTGCAGCGTGCCGGTGTCGGCGCGGACCATGTCGAAGCCGGGGAGGTGGTCCTGGTAGAATTCGAGCGGCCAGGACCAGCCGTCGAATTCGAAGCGCGCCGGCTCGGGCGTCAGCCGCGCGTTGAAGATCAGCCGCGCGCCGGGCTTGTGCGCAAGCCGTGCGAGATTGCGGAAATAGGTCTCGATCTCGTCGGGATGGACGTGGACGCAGACGACGTTGCTGTAGACGAAGTCGGCCGCGAAGGCTTCGCCTTCCGCGATACCCGCTTCGTCGATCACCGCGAGGCGCGGCGCCTTCTCGGCCATCAGCTCGGGCCCGATCGCCTCGATGCCCATTTCGTAGAAGCCCGCGATGACGTCCAGCCCCATGAAGCAGCCCGGGTCCAGAGTGCGGATGAAATGCCCGCCGATCCTCAGACTGCCGCAGCCATATTCCAGGACCTTGTCCTGGCGCGACGGCGCCATGGCGCGCAGCAATTTCCCCGCCTTGGCTTCGCCGGCCTGCCAGAACGACGGCTCAAGTGCGACGGAGATGGCTCCTTCGGGATTGTACGGGTAGCGCTTGAGAAGTTCGCCATGCATGCGTTCGGCCGCATAGCGCGCGAAGCTGATGCCGGGGTTCTTTTCCTTGAAGCGCTGGAAGCGTTCGTCGCGCTTCTGGAAAGAAGGGCTCATCCAGCGCCGTCTATTTCACCTTCGCCTGGCGCAGGTCGGTGGAGATGTCGGCGACCTTGGTCTCGAGCGGCATCGCGGCCATCAGCGCGTCGGTGTGCAGGCGCGCCATCTGGAACTCGCGCAGCTCGCGGCCCTGCATGACGCGGCCGTGGGCGACCTTCACCGACAGCGGATTGACCTGCGTCTTCTTTATGCGGATCTCGTAGTGCAGATGCGGGCCGGTGGACTCGCCGGTGCTGCCGCTGAGCGCCACGACCTGGCCCTGATGCACGCGCGAGCCGGGATGGATGCCGGGCGCGTAGCGCGAGAGGTGGCCATAGGCCGTCTCGTAGCCGTTGCCGTGATTGATCAGGACGAAATTGCCGTAGCCGCCCTTCCAATGGGCTTCCTCGACCGTGCCGGCGCCGGCCGCCATCACGGGCGTCCCGATCGGCACGCCGAAATCGATGCCCTTGTGCATGCGCGTGTAGCCGAGGATCGGATGGAAGCGCATGCCGAAGCCGGAGGTGATGCGCGCGCCGTCGACCGGCGTCTTCATCAGCATCGACTTGGCGCTCTGTCCATGCGCGTCGAAATAGTCGGCCGGCTCGTTGGCGTCGGGCTGGTAGCGGTACAGCGTGACCGTGCGGCCTTTCAGATGCATCGTCGCGTAGGCGACGTTGCCGTGGCGCGCCATCTGGCCGTCGGGGGTGTAGTAGTAGCTGTAGAAGACCTCGAAGCCGTCGCCTGGGCGGATGTCGCGCTGGAAGTCGACCTCGTACGAGAACATGTGGATCATCTCGACGACGACGTCGGCGGGGATGCCCGCGCGCATGGCGCTGAGATAGAGGCTGCCTTCGATCGTCGCGCCTGCGCGATGCTCGTGCATCTGGAGTTGCTTGACGACGTCGTCGGCGACGAAGGCGTTGCTTTCGCCGCGGGCGATGGTGATTTCATGCTCGACGGAAGGCGAGAACGCGATCGAGATCAGATGCGCGACCGGCGCGGTGGTCGCAGATCCCACGGGACCGTTGGCGTTCGCGTCGTCCACGTCGCCGGTGGCGGGCACGAGAGCTTGGGTGTTCTCGCTCGCGTCGGCGGTTTGCGGCGCGGTGGAATAGGTGACCTCGAAATCCTGGCCCGCGCGCAGGCTGCGCACGTTGTAGACCTTGCCCAGAGCTGCGACCGCGGCGCTTGCATCCTCGGAAGAGATGCCCGCGTCCTCGAGCGCGCCCGCGAGCGTGTCGCCGCGGTCCATGGTGACGGTGCGCGTGTCGATCCCCGACGTGGCGTCGCCGCTGTCGAGCGTCTGGTCGCCGTCGGCCTGGTCGAGCGGCGAGGCGGGCTTGGGCGGCGTGAACGAGGGCGCGATCGAGGCGTAGTTGCCGTCCGAACGGGTGAGCCTCTGGAACAATTGATAGGGCAGGAACGTTGTCTGGCTGTGGGCCGCCAGACCGTGCGGCTTCATCGGCGGCATGGTGCCGACCGCGAGCCAGGCGATGGAGCCGGCGATCATCGCGGTCAGCGAGGTGCTGACCAGCGCCCAGCGGCCGTCGGTCGTGCTGAGTGCCGTCGCGGCGCCTTGCGCGGATCTGCGCCATTCGCCCATCACGGACGTCGTAGCTAGAGGGCTGCGTCGCTCCACATCGGCTCCTGAGTATAGTCGAGCCGAAGTTTCCCCCAGCCCAGGCTCCCCCACGCGTCATGCGCCCGGCGAACCGGCAGCAAGGCCTTATAGCGCAAAGGCTATTAGGCGCGTCAACCCTTACCGGGGCGTTAATCGTAATGGGGTTAAGGGTCCCCGGCCGCGGGGCAGAAAAACAGCGCCGCGAATCTGGTGATCCGCGGCGCCCGCATTTGCACCATCCTCCCCCGTACTCACGGGGGAGGTGCCGAGCGCAGCGAGGCGGAGGGGGTAAGTCCCCCTCCGGCGCTGCGCGCCACCTCCCCCGCTTCGCAGGGGAGGATGACACATGCGCTCTACAGCCGGACCAGAAGCAGCTCCGCGATCTTGCCGTGCAGCCAGCCGATCCCGCGCGCCATGTGCAGCACGAGGAAGAACAGGAGCAGGCCGGCCAGCGCGAACAGGATCAGGCCCGGCGCGGTGTGGACCAGATGCTGCAGCCAGGGAACGTCGTCGAAGCGCATGTGGCTGGCGTCGTTGGTCACGAGGCCGTAGATGCTCACCGCCGTGACGCCGAGCGACAGCGACAGTCCGGTCACCGCGAAGGTGAAGTATACGATGCCGAGCGGCAGCATCAGCAGCATGTAGAGCATCGACGACCAGGTGCGGATGTCGCTGACGACGTCCTTGATGCGCGACCAGATCGTCTCGTCGGCCTGGGTCGCGGGCGGCAGGCGGCGCGGCATGCGCACGCCCAGAAGGCCCTCGACGATGCGGCCCTCGACATGCGCGAACAGCCGCGCCATGCCGAGCACGACGAGCGCCAGCGGCACGCCGATGATGGTGATGATCAGAGCCAGGCTCAGCGACATGCCGGTGACGACGAAGGTGAAATAGACGATGCCCGTCACCACCGACAAAAGCATGTAGAGCAGCGCGCCATAGGTGCGCGGATCGGAGATGACGTTGAAGAATCCGTAGCGGCGTTCGGATGAGGGCTCGGCCTTGGGGAAGGGCCCGCCGATTGTGGCTTCCATGTCTCGGTACTCCTCTGCGATTTCTTGCGGCGTGCCGTAGATGTCGATGACGGACGCCAGGATCAGGGATTCCGGAAGATCCGGATTGTTCGCTATCTCGTTGTTCAGGTGGTCTTCGGTGTCGGCGAGCGCGTCGGAGATCAGCCCGGCCGGCGCGCCTTTGAGCGCGCGCCTCAGCGCGTCCAGATAGGCGCGGACGGTCTCAGGCCGACGGTCTGGCGTCATTGCCGGCTCCTGCGCCCATGCCGCCGCCCTTGAGGGCGTCGTCGACGAATTCGCGCATGTCGCGCCAGGCGAACTGCCACTCGGCCAGTGCGCGGCGCCCGCCGTCGGTGATGTTGTAGTAGCGGCGGGGCGGACCGAAGGCCGAAGCCTCGACCCGACTCTCCAGAAGGCCCGTCGCGTGAAGGGACCGCAGGACCGGATAGATCGCGCCCTGCTTGAAGATCAGCCCGCCTTCGCCCTCGGCCTTCACCGCTTTCGCGATTTCGTAGCCATACATCTCCCGGCCCGCGCGGGCGAGCACGGCCAGGAGGACGAGCGATGATAGCCCGGCCATCAGTTCCTTACGGAATTTGCGCGTGTAATCTGTCTCAGGTGGCACGACGCGCTGCTTTCCGCCTCCCAACTATTGCGGAGTTACATCTAGCATGAACTTCGCTATATGCAAGTCCCCTATATGAGGGACAGGCGAATAATTATGAGGATAATATTCCCATTTTCAACAAGACGCTTTCCTGCGCGCGGGCGGACCAGCATTTTGCCGGGGATGAACAGAGCGCTTTTGGCGATATGAGATGCTGAGCTTTTTTGTGCTCCCCTTGATGTTCGCGGCGATGTGCATTGCGATCGGCATCCAGGACTGGCGGCTCGGGGATACGGAGCGCGCGCGGGCTCTCTTGGGATCCGCGCTGGTATTTTTTGGCCTGGCCGCAGCCATAGCCTTTCTGATTCTGGATTCCTCGCAACCGGACATGCTTTGGTGCACGGCCTTCTCAAGAAGCGGCAATAGATGCGCCGCCACGATGGACCGCTATCAGCGAGTGCAGCACAAATAGAAGGAGCGCGTGCGTATCGCTCAAGGAACGGACGTTCTTCGCAAAATCGCATGAGCGTCATGCATCGGACGGCACTTGAATGGCGACGCGGCGACCTCACATTTTGCGGGTGGGCCTGTTGCGGTGATGTCGCGCGAGGATGGGTCTCGCGGTAAAAATTGAAGTTCAAGTAGATGTGCCGTGAACGCACCGCTTCGCAAAATGCAGTCGGGTCATGGTAGCGTTAGACGAAGAAATTTGAAAAACTGAAAAAACGAATGCACGATGTAGATCATTCGTTCTGAGATTGGGGCCATGAACATCGACGCCTACCTCCGCCGCATCGGTTTGACCGAGCGGCCGCCCGCGACTCTCGAGGGGCTCACGACGCTTCACCACGCCCATTTGCGCTCGATTCCCTACGAGGATCTGGACGTCCAGCTGGGGCGGCCGGTCACGACCGAGATCGGGCCGATCTACGAGAAGATCGTGACGCGCGGGCGCGGCGGGTGGTGCTACGAGATGAACGGCATCTTCGGCTGGGCGCTGGGCGAGCTCGGCTTCAAGGTGACCCGCTCGCTCGGCGCGGTGATGCGCGAGGCGTGGGGCGAGATGGCCGTGCGCAATCATCTGGTGCTGAAGGTCGAGCTGCCCGAGGGGCTCTATCTCGCCGATGTCGGCTTCGGCGACGGGCCGATCGATCCGATCCCCGTGCGCGAGGGCGACTTCGTCTCGGGCGGGTTCACGTTCAACGTCTCGCGCGTCGACGACGGCTGGTGGCGGCTGCGCCATCACGCGTTCGGCTGCGCGCCGTCTTTCGACTTCAAGCTCGAAGCGGTGGACGAGGCGGAGCTGGCGGAGAAATGCGTGTGGATGCAGACCTCGCCGATGTCGCCGTTCACGCAGAACCTGTTCAGCTTCCGCTTCCGCGACGGCCATGTGCAGGTGCTGCGCGGACGCGTCGTGCGCCTCGTGACGCCGCAAGGTTTCACCGACCGCACGCTCGACAGCGCAGACGAGCTCGTGCGTTTCCTCGACGAAGAGTGCGACCTGAAGATGCCCGAGGCCGCGTCGCTGTGGCCGCGCATCTGCGCGCGGCATGAAGAGATCATGGCCGCGTCAGGTCAGAAACCGGTCTAGCGCCGCGTCCAGGCAGTCCTTCGTCAACTCATGCCCCCCGTCGAAGGGGCGGAACATCACGTCGTAGCCCGCCGCGCGCAGCGTGTCGGCGATGCGCTGGCCGGTCGCAAAAGGAATGGTGTGATCGCGCCGGCCGTGGCTGACGAAGAGACGCGGTTTTCCGATGGTGAGCGGCACGTGGAAGGTGCTCGCGGAGAGCGACTGCACGTCCGAGAAGAAATCGCCGTTGGCGAGACCGAGCGACAGCGTGAACGCCGCGCCGTCGGACAGGCCCATGAGCGCGATGCGCCTGGCGTCGATCGTCGTCCGGCCGAACGTCCATGTCAGCGCGCGGTCGATGAAGAGCGTGTCGTCGCAGGCGGGCGCGTGATGCACGTCCCAGGTGCTGCGGCGGGAGGAGGGTGCGAGCACGAGCAGGTTCCGCTTCTCGGCTTCGCCCGCGAGCGCCGCCGCCGTCTCTTGTCCGTTGCCGCCCGAGCCGTGCAGGATCACCAGCAGCGGCAGCGCGGTCTGCGGCACGAAGCTCCTCGGCGCGTAGAGGATCGCATCCCTCCCGTCCAATCCGAGCGGCGTGAAGTCGCCGGCACGCGGCGCGGGCGGCTGCGGCGGCACCGGGTTCGGACGCGCGGTGAGCCGTCCATCGGGCTCGCCTGCGCGCGCCGGAACGGTGAGGACCGCGAGCGCCGCGAGACAGCTTCGCCGCGTCAGCATGGATCCGTGCTCTGCACTTTCTTTTCACCCCACCGTCATCGCCCGCTTTATGCGGGCGACCCACGGCGATCTTGCATCGATCGAGAAGATGTCCGTGGGTGGCCCGCATAAAGCGGGCCATGACGATCTTATTTGGAAAAAAACAATGTTACCCGCGCGGCCCGCATTCGCGGGCCATGACACTGAAATGTGAACAACCCTAGCTCGCCTGGCCCTCCGCGGGCAGCATCTTCTGCACCTTGACGTAATCCGTCTTGCCGGTGCCGAGCACCGGGATCTCGTCGACGCAGACGATGCGCCGCGGGATCGCGAGCTCGGAGACGCCGTGATTGTGCGCCCAGCCCACGATGTCGTGGCGGTTGGCGTCGGGGTTGGTGGTGATGAGCACGATCTGCTCGCCCTTGCGTCCGTCGGGCACGGTGATCGCGGCGTGGCCATGGTCGGGCCAGAGCGCAGAGGCGCAGCTCTCGACGACCGCGAGCGAAACCGACTCGCCGCCGATCTTGGCGAAGCGCTTCAGCCGCCCCTTGATCGCGATATAGCCGTCCTCGTCGACCGAGACGACGTCGCCCGTGTCGTGCCAGCCGCCTTCGGGCGGCACGATCTTGCCCGGCGCGTCGGCCTTGAGATAGCCGAGCATCACGTTCGGACCTTTCACGACCAGACGCCCCGCATTGGGGATGCCTTCCACCGGATCGAGGCGCAGCTGCATGTCGGCCATCAATTGTCCGACCGTGCCGGGACGGTTCGCGCCCGGCCGGTTCGCCGCGATCACCGGCGAGGCCTCGGTGACGCCGTAGCCTTCGAGCAGCTCGATGCCGTGCTTCTTGCGCAGCAGCGCGCGCGTCTCGTCGCGCAGACGCTCGGCGCCGCAGACGGTGAGGCGCAGCGATTTGAGATCGCCCGCCTCGCCGACGCGCGCATATTGCGTGATGAAGGTGTCGGTGGAGACCAGGATCGTCGCCTGGTGCTTGCGGATGCGGTTGACGATCTCCTTCGGCTGCAACGGCGTGGGATGGCACACGACTTTGAGGCCCAGGAGCGGCGGCATCAGCGAGCCGACCGTAAGCCCGAAGCAATGGAACGCGGGCAGGGGATTGAGCAGGATGTCCGACGAATAGAGCGCCAGGTGCACGCGCACCTGCTCGACATTGGCGAGCAGGTTGCGGTGCGAGAGCGCCACGCCTTTCGGCTCGCCTTCGGTGCCCGAGGTGAACAGGATCACCGCCGGCGCGTCCGGCGAAGGATGCGAGGTCATGAGCCCCGGGAAGAACTGGCCGACCGCGGCGGCCACCTTGTCCATGAGCGAGAGGTTCGCGCGAAGGTCCTCGAGATAGACGATCTCGGCCATCTGCGAGAGCTCGTCGACCAGGGGCTGAAGCCCCGCCATCTCGATCAGGCGCCTGGCGGTCGCGATCTTCTTGACCTGCGCGGTCTTGAGCGCGGATTTGACCGCCGCCGCCCCCGAGGTGAAGTTCAGCATCGCCGGAACGCGTCCGTAAGCCGACACCGCAAGGAACGTCGCGATCGCGCCGGCGCCGGTCGGCAGCATGACGCCGACGCATTCTCCCTTTTTCGTGCCCGCCTTCAGCGCGTGGCCGAGCGCGAGCGCGCCGCGCAGGATGTCGTCATAGGTCCGCTCGCTGTCGTCGACGTCGAAGATGCAGACGCGCTTGCCGCCGAACCTGGCGCGGGCGTCCACGAAGCCGCGGAATACGGACTTGCCCGTGCTGGAGATATCGAACGGACAAACGTCTTCGCCGGACGCGGCGGCAACGGTGGCTAAGGTCAAGCATCTCTCCCCGGCGGTCCAGGTTCATCCCGGTCCCGAATTATGGTCAAATTTAGCGCAAACGGCCGGGGCGGCAAAACAGGCCGGTTTCGGGGAGATTGAGCCGCCCCTTCATCCTTCGACAGGCTCAGGATGAAGGGTCTATCAAACCCCTCGCCCTGAGCCTGTCGAAGGGCGAGGGGGGCGCGGTACTGAACTCTACGGCGTGAATTCGAAGATCGTGCCGTGTCCCGTTGCGCCGCCGCTTGAGGTGACGCCGTAGAAATGCCCCGCGCCGTCCGCGATCAGCGGGCCGATGGGATAGGCGCCGTCGGTGCAGTTCGTCCGCGCGCAGAAGCTGTGCAGGACGTGGTACCGGCCGTCGAAGGAGAAGATCGTCCCGCCGCCCTTGCCGTTGACGTCCTGGTCGTTGCCGCCGCCTTGGGTGGTCACGCCATAGAGCGTTCCGTTCGCGTCCATGGTCAGGCCCATGCCGGCATCCTTGCCGTCGGTGCAATCGCTCTGCGAGCAGAAGCTGTGCAGGACGCTCTCCCGTCCATCGGGCGCGAGCTTGTAGATGACGCCGCAAGGCTGGCCGGCGACGCATCCGGCGTCCTCCGACGTGGTGCCGTAGAGGTTGCCTGCGGCATCGCGGATGACGCTGTTGGTGAGCGGCTCGCCGCAATCGCTCTGCGAGCAGAAGTCGTGAAGCACGGTGTTCGACCAGTGCTTGGCGCCCGGGTTCAGCTCGAAGAGCACGCCTTGTCCGTTCGCGCCGCCGGCGACGGTGGTGCCGTAGAGGTTGCCTGCGCCGTCCATCGTCAGCGTGTCGAAAGGCGCCCAGCCGTCGGCGCAATCGGCGCGCCGGCAGAAGGAATAGATGATCCTGTAGTCCCAAATCCTGCCCGTGGCCGGCGGGGTGAGCGCGAAGATGGTGCCCTTTGCATCGCGCCCGCCTTGCCCCGAGGGACCATAGAGCGTCGAGACGCCGTCATAGGGCAGACCCGCGGCGGCGCCCGCATAGGTCATCGCGCCTTCGGAGCCGTAACGATCCTGCGTGAAGTAATGCAGCTTGCGGTACGTCCAGGTCGAGCCGTCCGCGCTGTGACTGAGCTTGAAGATCATGCCGCCGCGCGCGAGCCGGTTGTAGTCCTTCAGGGAGCCGTACAGATCGCCGTTCACGTCGACGATCAGCGCCGCGTTGGGCGTGAGCTGTGCGCCCTGACTGAAATGATCGAGCGCGCGATAGGTCCATTTGCCGCCCGCCGGGCTCAGCTCGAAGATCGAGCCGTAGTCCGAAGAGGTCGGCGCCGCCGTGCCGTAGAGATTGCCCGCTGCGTCCCGCACCAGCGACATGCCGCTGCCGCCGTCGGCGCAATTGGCCTCGCCGCAGAAGGAATGGATGACCTTGATCTTGTGCGCCTCGGCCGAGCCGCCGAGCGCCGCAACCGCCGCCAGGACGGCGAACCCGCGCAACGCGGCGCGATGCAACTCCATCATCTTGAAGCCTCCCAGCAATCCCACCACCCGTTGGGAGTGTCCTAAGAAAGTCTTAAGATGATGTTCACGTAATTGTCCCGAAACAGTCCTGAACTGAAGCGGCTTTCGCACGATGGCGCGAATACTGACTCTGTACTACAATCTCCAGGTGATTTGATCGCGCGGGGTTCCGTCGTGTTTGCCCCATATGCCGTTGCTTCCAGGGCCGGATCGGGCCGGAACGAAGCGTCCGCTCTTCTGCCCCCGGCGCGCCCGAGGCAGCCGTCTGCCGCAGGGCAGTCGTCCTCGGGACCGGCGTGGGATTTCGGTCGGATCCCCCTGTCCCGTGGCGGCGGATCGCGTCGTGTCCAGGATTCCACAAGCACGGGCTCGCAGGCCCACGACCAGACACCGCCGCCGCCCGGCGCGGCTCCCGCGCCCGCTCCGTCCATGCCGTCCGCCCGCACTCAGCTGTCGCCGGTCGCCGTCGACCGCATCGATTTCGTGAACACATCGGCAGGTGCGATCACCGGATTTCCGGCCATCACGAGCGGCAATCTCAATACGCCGGGCCCGTACAACAATCCCACGACGAACGGGGTAAAGCACGGCCTGCAAGTCCATTTCCATCTCGATAGAGGCACGTCTTCCGCGCTGACGCCGCGGCGGGAGATACAGCGAACCTCGACCGGCGGCAGCGTCGTGCAAAAAAATCCTCCCGACCGGCCCGCTCCTCCCGGTGGAGGCGCCGCGACGCCGGGTGGCTTTGACGGCACCCAAATCGGTCCGGACGGGCCCGCCTCCCACGAGATCTTGCGGCCGTCCGCGGACAAGATCGTCGTCGCGGATGTTCCCGGCTTTCCCGCCGTGCCGCCCGTCAATTTCCCGGCGACCTACAGGGCGCATTTCACCGTGACCGTGGCCGCCGGAACGACCGACGTCGCGCGGATCAAATACGACGTGCTCATCAACAAGACGAGCGCCAGCGACGTGCCCAATACGGAAAACCGCTCGGTCGTCACCGAGAAGGAGGACCTGGTGCGCGGACGATGCCTGAAGTGAACCCGTCGGCGGCGGCGGCGTGCCTGCGGCGCTTCCAGGAATACGGCGACACGGAGGATCTCGCGCAATATGTTCGTCTGAGCGGCGGCGACACCGCCCGCTACGAGGCGGCCGTCCGGCTTCTCGAGCCGGTGTTCGATCCGCTCGGTCATGGCGAGTACCCGCGCTACGGCGATCTCGACCGGCAGCGCATGCGCGGCTATGAGGCCGAGATAAGGTCCATCGCCGGCTGGATGGCGGCAAGCGAAAAGGCCGACCTGAGTGGCGCCGGAACCGCGCTTCTGGGTCTGCTCGACGCGAAAAGCTGACATCGCAAGGCGGCCATGGAATAACCGCGCCGGAGAGGTTATATCCCCGGCATGACGACCGTGATCGATCGCACCGCGCCGCGGCATCCCGAAAAGGCCCATCGCCCGGACAGCCCCGTGCTGCGCAAGCCGGAATGGATCCGCGTCAAGGCGCCGGTGAGCCGCGCGTATGCGCAGACCAAAGAGATCGTGCGCGCGCACAAGCTGCACACGGTCTGCGAGGAGGCGGCCTGCCCGAACATCGGCGAGTGCTGGACGCAGCGCCACGCCACGATGATGATCCTGGGGGACACCTGCACGCGCGCCTGCGCCTTCTGCAACGTGAAGACGGGTCTGCCCACAGCGCTCGATGCCGAGGAGCCCGAGAACGTCGCGCGCGCCACGGCCAAGCTCGGCCTCAAGCACGTCGTCGTCACCTCGGTCGACCGCGACGATCTTGCCGACGGCGGCGCGGAGCATTTCGCGCAAACGATCCGCGCGATCCGGCGCCATAGTCCCGGCACCAGCATCGAAGTGCTGACCCCAGATTTCCTGCGCAAGGACGGCGCGCTCGACGTCGTCATGGACGCGCGTCCGGACGTGTTCAACCACAACCTCGAGACCGTGCCGCGGCTGTATCTCTCGGTCAGGCCGGGCGCGCGCTATTTCGCGTCGCTGCGCCTTCTTGATCGCGCCAGGGAGCTGGTGCCGGAAGGCTTCACGAAATCGGGGCTGATGGTGGGCCTGGGCGAAAGCCGCGAGGAGATCATGCAGGTGATGGACGATCTGCGCGCCGCGCGCGTCGACTTCCTCACCATCGGCCAGTATCTGCAGCCGACGAAGAAGCACGCGCCGCTCGCGCGCTTCTGGACGCCGGACGAGTTCAAGGGGCTCGAGCAGGTCGCGCGCGCCAAGGGCTTCCTTATGGTGTCGGCGAGCCCGCTCACGCGCTCGTCCTATCACGCCGACAGCGATTTCGCCGCGCTCAAGGCGGCGCGGACCGCGCGGGGATGACTGCGAAGCTTCGCAAGTGGGGGGAACGATGCGCACGATAGCTCTCGCGGTTGCCTGTCTGGCATTGGCCGCCACGCCGCTTCGCGCCGACACGCTTTCGCTCGCGCACACGATCACGGTCGAGGGCGAGGCGACGATCTATGTCGATCCGGATCATGCCAGCATCGATTTCGGCGTCGATACGGAGGCCGCGACCGTCGGCGCGGCGTTGAAGGAAAACAACGCCAAGATGGCGGGCGTCCTCGAAGCGCTGCACGCGCAGGGCGTCGCGCGCTCGGACATCCAGACGACCCAGTTCTCGATCGCGCCGGTCCATCCCCTGGTCAAGAACGCGACCTATCAGCAATACGACTATTCGGTCGTCACGGGCTACGAGGTGACGAACAAGATCACCGTCACGGTCTCCGACATGTCCAGGATCGGCAGCGTCGTCGACGCCGCGGCGAGCGCGGGCGCGAACTCCTCCAACAGCGTCGTCTTCGAGATCAGGAACCGCGACGAGCTGCTCGACAAGGTGCGCGCCCAGGCGATGCGCAACGCCAAGCACAAGGCCGACATGCTGGCCAACGCCGTCGGCGCCCAGGTGGGGGCGCTGATCACGGTCGGCAATACCCAGGTGCAGTCCATGGAGCGCGAGATGGCGCCCGTCGCGCCGCCCCCGCCGCCTCCGCCGCCGGCTCAAGGCGCTTCGATCCTGCCGGGCCAGCTCTCGGTGTCGGCCGACGTCACCGCCGTCTTCGCATTGAAGTGAAATGACCGAGCACCGCGAAAGCCGCGTCGTTCCGTATACGGCCGATCTCATGTACGCGATCGTCGCCGACGTCGAGAAATACCCGAAATTCGTCCCCGGCGTGAAGGCGCTGCACATCGTCGGCCGCAGCCACGTCAAGGGCCGCGAGATCCTGAGCGCGCGCATGACCGCCGGCTTCAGGAATTTCAGCGAGAGCTACACCAGCCGCGTCGTCCTCGACCCGGAAGGCCGCACCATCGACGTGGTGCAGACCGAGGGTCCGTTCCGGCAGTTGGAGAACCACTGGCGCTTCACGCCGCAGGGCACCGGCTGCCGGATAGACTTCTCCATCGCCTTCGAGCTGCGCAATCCCCTGCTGAACATGGTCGTCGGCTCCGCCTTCGGCCGCGTCCTCCTGCGCACCACCGACGCGTTCCTGGAACGCGCGGAGAAGCTGTCGAAGAAGACGGCGTAGAACACCAACCCTCGTCATCGCCCGGCTTGTCCGGGCGACCCACGGCAATCCTGCGCGATGGAGAAGACGTCCGTGGGTGGCCCGGACAAGCCGGGCCATGACAAGTAGGGGTTAGAAAAGCCGCTGCAGCAATTCCAGCGCCGCCTCGACGCTCCTCATCCGCACCTCGCTGCGGCCGATATCGCCGAAGCGGTGGGCTTCGTGCAGAATCGAGCGGTTCTCGCGGCAGGCCGCGATGTGGACGAGGCCGACGGGCTTCATCGCGGTGCCGCCGCCGGGGCCCGCGACCCCGGTCACCGCGACGGCCAGATGCGCGTTGGAGTTCTCGACCGCGCCTTCGGCCATCATGCGCGCCACCGCTTCGGAGACCGCGCCCATGTCGGCGATCAGATCGCCCGGCACGCCCAGCATGTCCTGCTTGGCGCGGTTGGAATAGACGATGAAGCCGCGCTCGAAGACGTCCGACGAGCCGGGGATTTCCGTCAGCAGCCCGCCGATCAAGCCGCCGGTGCAGCTTTCGGCGGTGGCGATGCGCAGCTTCTGCGCGCGCGCCTCGGCGACGACGACTTCGGCGAGACGAAGAAGCGGCGAGGGGAACATCACACAAGTCCCGCCGTCGCCGCAGTCGCGACCACCATGCCTGCGATCAGGCCCGCGAGCATGTCGTCGCCGACGATGCCCGCGCCGCCGCCGATGCGCTCTACCGCCGAGATCGGCCACAGCTTGGAGATGTCGAAGAGCCGGAACAGCACGAACGCGAGCGCGAAACCGGCAAGCGACAGCGGTGCGAGCGCGCAGGCCAGCATCTGTCCCGCGACCTCGTCGATGATGCAATCCTGCGGATCCTCGTCGCCGCTCTCGCGCGCATAGCGGTCGCTCACCCAGATCGCGGCGATGGCGACGATTGCGGTGACGCCGAGCAGCACGTACATCCCGCCGAAACGCATCACGAGCCACGCGATGGGAAGCGCGACAAGGCTGCCCAGCGTGCCCGGCGCGAAACCGAGGCGGCCGAGGCCGAAGAGCGTGGCGACGTTGCTCATGGCAGGCGCACCGTGGCGACCGCTTCCGCCGCGAGACCTTCGCGGCGCCCGGTGAAGCCCAGGCCTTCCGTCGTCGTCGCCTTCACGCTGACGCGCGAGACGTCGAGCTTGAGGATTTCGGCGATCCGCGCGCGCATCGCCTCGCGGTGCGGGCCGATCTTCGGCCGCTCGCAGATGATGGTCACGTCGCAATGTGCGATGGCGCCGCCCTTGTCGCGAACGAGGTGCGCGGCATGATCGAGGAATTTCCACGACGGCGCGCCGCGCCAGCGTTCGTCGCTCGGCGGGAAATGCACGCCGATGTCGCCTTCGCCGATCGCGCCCAGGATCGCGTCGGTGAGCGCGTGCAGTCCCGCATCGGCGTCGGAATGGCCCTCGAGCGCGCGGTCATGTGCGATCTTCACGCCGCAGAGCCAGATGTGATCGCCGTCGGTGAAACGGTGCACGTCGTAGCCGGAGCCGGTGCGCGTCTCGCCCAGCCGCGCGGCCAGGAGCTGTTCCGCCATGGGGATGTCCTTCGCGCTGGTGATCTTGAGATTGGTTTCCTCGCCCGGGACGACAACGATATCGAGGCCGGCAAGTTCCGCCAGCGCCATGTCGTCGGTGAGCGCGAGCGTCTTGTGATCGCGGTGGGCTTTGAGAATCTTCTCGAAACGGAAGCCCTGCGGCGTCTGCGCCCGCATCAGCCCGTCGCGCGGCACGGTGATCCATTTGCCGTCTTCCTGCTTGCGCAGCGTGTCGGCGACCGCAAGCAGCGGCACCGCGGCGTCGGCGCCCGCCGCCAGCGCCGCGACGACGCCCTCGATCGCCGCGCGCGACACCAGCGGACGCGCCGCGTCGTGGATCAGGACGAAATCGGGCTTGTGATGCGCCAGCGCTTCGAGCCCGTGCATCACCGAATGCTGCCGCGTCGGGCCGCCGGCGACAGGGTGCGGCAGGTCGATGCCGCGCACCGCGTCCCGGTAGGCCGCCTCGTCGTCGGTGCCGACCACGAGCTGGATGGCATCGACACGGCCGAGGAACGCCTCCACCGTCCAGCGCAGCATCGGCTTGCCGAGGAGGGGCAGATACTGCTTCGGCACCGGCCCGCCGACGCGCTCGCCCCGTCCGGCGGCGACGATCACTGCAGCGGTGCGGGGCATTGGGACTCCGTGGCTGGTCGGCGATACCCTCATGCTTCGACAAGCTCAGCATGAGGGACTGCAACCAGCTCAGACCCTCACCCTGAGCCTGTCGAAGGGTGAGAGCCGCGAGTCCGGCTGTTCCCAGCGGTTTATTGGAACCCGGGGGGCCTGGCAAACCGGCCCTGTTGCATAAATTATGACCATCAACCTATGCTGCCCAACGAGTAGGCAAAGACCTGCAGGTGGGCCTGGTTGAGCATCGATCTTTCCGCGCTGGTTGCCAACACGCTGCCCATGCCCGTTCTCGTGGCGGACGCGGAGCAGCGGCTGCTTTACGTCAACCCGGCCGCCGAGCAGTTCTTCGGCAGCGGAGCCGGGCTTCTGCTCAAGCAGAAGCTCGACGACCTCGTCCCCTTCGGCACGCCGCTGATCGGGCTGATCGCCCAGGCCCGGGCCCGCGGCGCCTCGGTCAGCGAGCGGACGATGGACCTCACCACGCCGCGCCACGGCGAGCGCGTCGCCGACGTGACGGTGACGCCGCTCGCCAAGCCCGACGGCGCCGTGGTTCTCACACTGCAGGAAGCGAGCCTGGCGCAGCGCATCGACCGCCAGCTCCTGCATCGCGGCGCGGTGCGCTCGATGCACGGCATGGCAGCCGTGCTGGCGCATGAGATCAAGAACCCGCTCGCCGGCATCCGCGGCGCAGCGCAGCTTCTCGAAGAGCACGCGGAGGACAAGACGCTCACGCAGCTCATCTGCGACGAGACCGACCGCATCCGCGCGCTCATCGACCGCATGGAGACGTTCGGCGACACGCGCAGCCTCGCGCGCGCGCCGGTCAACATCCACGAAGTGCTGAGCCGCGTGCGCAAGCTCGCCGAGGCCGGCTTCGCGCGTGATGTAAGTTTCCGCGAGACCTTCGATCCGTCGCTGCCGGATGTGTCGGGGAACTTCGACCAGCTCGTGCAGGTGTTCCTGAACCTGGTGCGCAACGCCTTCGACGCGCTGCCGGAGAAAGGCGGCGAGATTGTGCTCACCAGCGGCTATCGCCCCGGCGTGCGCTTCGGCGCCGCGGTCGCGGGCGAGCGGCTGAGCCTGCCCATCGAGATCACGGTGCGCGACAACGGCAAAGGCATCGCGCCCGAGCTGATGCCGCACATCTTCGATCCGTTCGTGACGACGAAGACGTACGGCACGGGGCTGGGCCTGGCGCTCGTCGCCAAGATCGTGGGCGATCACGGCGGCGTCGTCGAATGCGACTCCGCAGCGGCCAAGACCGTATTCCGCATCCTGCTGCCCAAAGCGGCCGAAGGAGCCTGACCATGCCCGATGGCGTCATCCTCATCGCCGACGACGACAGCGCGATCCGCACCGTGCTCAACCAGGCGCTCGGCCGCGCGGGTTACGACGTGCGCACCACGGGCACCGCGTCGGGGTTGTGGCGCTGGGTTGCGGCGGGCGAAGGCAATCTCGTCATCACCGACGTCGTGCTGCCCGACGAGAACGGCTTCGATCTGATCCCGCGCATCAAGCGCATACGCCCCGAATTGCCGGTGGTTGTGATGAGCGCGCAGAACACGATTCTCACCGCCATCGCCGCCGCCGAGCGCGGCGCGTTCGACTATCTGCCCAAGCCGTTCGACCTGAAGGAGCTGACCGCGATCGTCTCCCGCGCGCTCTCGGCGCCGGAGAAGAAACGCGAACCCGCGCCCGGCGAGGCCGACGACAAGCTTCCGATCATCGGCCGCTCGGCGGCGATGCAGGATATCTACCGCGTCATCGCGCGGCTGACGCAGAGCGACCTCACCGTCACCATCGCGGGCGAGAGCGGCACGGGCAAGGAGCTTGTCGCGCGCGCGCTGCACGATTACGGCCGGCGCAAGCACCGCTCCTTCGTCGCCGTGAACATGGCGGCGATCCCCAAGGAGCTCGTCGAGAGCGAATTGTTCGGCCACGAACGCGGCGCCTTCGCGGGCGCGATCAACCGCGGCATCGGACGCTTCGAGCAGGCCGAAGGCGGCACGCTGTTCCTCGACGAGATCGGCGACATGCCGATGGAGGCGCAGACGCGGCTGCTGCGCGTGCTGCAGCAGGGCGAGTATACGAGCGTCGGCGGCCGCACGCCGATTTCCACGGACGTTCGCATCATCGCCGCGACCAACCGCGACCTGCGCCAGCTCATCCAGCGCGGCCTGTTCCGCGAGGATCTCTACTACCGCCTCAACGTCGTGCCGCTGCGCCTGCCGCCGTTGCGCGAGCGCGCGGAGGACATCCCCGATCTCGTGCGCCATTTCCTGCGCCGCGCGGAAGAGCAGGGCCTGCCCGCCAAGCGCGTCGACGCCGATGCGATCGACGTGCTCAAGCGCTATCGCTGGCCGGGCAATGTGCGCGAGCTCGAGAACCTCATCCGCCGCCTCGCCGTGCTGCATTCGGGCGACGCGATCCCGGCCGCGCTCGTGACGCAGGAGCTGAGCGAGCCGGAACGCATGCAGGCGGGCGACGCCCCCGAGCCGATGAGCCTGAGCGCGATGGTCGAGCGGCACCTCGCGAGCGTGTTCAAGGAGCATGGCGGAGAGCTGCCGCCGCCCGGCCTCTACGACCGCGTGCTGGCGGAGATCGAGCGGCCGCTGCTTTCCATCTGCCTCGGCGCCACACGCGGCAACCAGATCCGCGCCGCGCATCTCCTCGGTCTCAATCGCAACACCCTGCGCAAGAAGATCCGCGACCTCGGGCTGGAAGTGATCCGTGGATTGAAAGCCGAGTGATGCTCACGCGCTGATTGAGTTCTTTTGCGAACGACCCCGCCTTGAAGTATATTCTTCGTCCTTAGGGGGAGGACCATCATGCATCGCTTCAAACTCGCAGCCGTGGCTGCGCTGATTGCGCTCGCCGCCATGCCTGCTTTCGCGCAGGACAAGGCGCTGGTCGACTACGTGCCGCGCCAGCCGCCGCCGCCGAACGTGCCTGCCGGCATGAACGTGACCTGCGCCAACAAGCCGGAGTTCACCGCGCTGGCGCTGAAATGCCCGGTCATCCGCTATCAGGGCATGACGACCTGGGTGTTCAGCTACGTGGACAACCGCTGGTCCATGGCGCTCGTGACCTATGATGCGAACAACAAGATCGTGCGCAACGTCGAGCACAAGGGCGCGCGCTACATCGTCAACGCCGTGTCGAGCCCGAAGACCCAGACCGTCGCGATCTCCGGCCAGGACAACAAGATCGTCACGGTGCCGTGGAGCGAACTCGGAAAATAGGCAACCGTGCCAACGCCACTCTCCCCGGAGCGATGAGCGCGTCGGCGGGTGCAAAGGCAGATTCCGTTGAATACTCTCAACCCGACCCAGGAAATCTTCGAAGCCGTCTTGGCCGACGCGGAATCCGACGTAAATGCGCGCTTCGACGAGTTGATTGCCTTGGGGCAGAGGCAGGTCTGGATTTTCGTCTTCGCCGTGATGCTTTTCCTGGCGTTGACAGCAGTCTACGCAATAGTCTTGGGGCAGGTTCGCATAGCCAATCTGACCACGGGGTGGGTCGTTGGCGCGACGGCCCTCCCGTTGTTGTTCGTCGTGGCGGTGTTCTTATACAATTTCTTCCAGCGAGATTTCGTGGCAACGCAGTGCGACTACGTGAAGTTCGCGGCGGAAAAATTCATCGATCAACTTGTCACCAGCATACGCATGAATGCGCAAACAGTGGAGCGGGTGCCTGTTCAAGGCCACTACCGGCTGGACGAAGAGACATTGCTATCGGTTCAGCGAGCCGTCGACGACGTCCTTCGCGGTTCTGAGCGCTATCGAAGCATGAAGAGAGCTTTCAACGAGAAATCCGCCAATTTCTCGCAACGTGTCCGCTTTCTGGTCGGTCGATCGGCCATCAACGTCACGCTGACCTTGCTGGGCACCGCGTTCGTGGCGCTGCAATCTTTCGATTTGGTGTTGGATTTCCTGCACTACACCCGAACCGAGCCCGGCATGACTTATCGGCATAGGGAATTTTTTCAATCGATGGACGGCACGCTCCTGAACAATATCTATTTCGTTGCTATTGCCGCGATCGTTGTGATGACGTTCGGCTTTATCTTTGTCTTGGTCATATTCATGGCGGCGCGCTATTCCATAGCGCCGACGGCGCGTCAGATCGCGCGACTTACGGAGGAGATAGACAAAACCGGCCCAAGCGACGAGCAACTGATGCAGATAACGTCTGGCTTGGTTCGCAGGTTGGTTGAGCTCTTCTCGGTCCAGGCGCGCCGTCCCGGATAGAGCGAGCTCCCGTGCTTTTTGCGCGCAAGTTTGCGTTGATGTATATTTTTCTCACTCAAATGGGGAAACCACTATGAACCATCGCATCGTCGCGGCCGCCATCGTACTGGCCGCAACCGCCACCTCGACCATGCCGGCGGCGAGCCAGACCATGGCCGAGATCCTGAATCCGAACGCCAGCTCGGCGCCCACGCCGCCTTCGGGTCTCAAGGTCACGTGCCTGGTGAATCCCAATTCGCTGCAGAGCGCGAAGACCTGTCCCGTCGTCCACTACATGGGGATGACCACCTGGGCGTACAGCTATATCGACAACCGCGTCAGCCTCGCGCTCGTGACCTATGACGGCTCGGGCAGGATCGTGCGCAATGTCGAGCAGAAAGGCGTGCGCTACGTCTGGAACATGACGTCGAGCCTGACCAACAAGAACATCACGATCTTCGGCCAGTCGAACGCCTATGTGGAGCTGCCCTGGGCGAATTTCGGACCCTAGCGGCCCGTCGCTACGCTGCCGCTCGCGACCCCTTCGAGGCTCGCCCTGCGGGCTCGCACCTCAGGGTGACGCGCCTACTTTAACAGTAGCGTCATCCTGAGGTGCGAGCGCAGCGAGCCTCGAAGGATGGCGCGTTTCTCAGGTGACGACGCGGATCTCGGTGTTTAATCCCGTCAGCTCGGGGATCCCGGTCTCGGGATAGCCGGGCAGCGATGCCCATTCCGGATCGTCCGGCGTCACCGGCAGCATGCAGGCCCAATGCGTCACGCCCGATTGCGCGCTGCCGGACGTCATCTGCATGAGGAACGCGACATCGTCGCCGTCGACGACGGGCTTTCGTCTCGAAAGGGTGATTTCTGTTGACGCCATCCACCGTTCTCTAATAAGTAGTATTTTATTAATTTCTCTTAATAGAAGAAACTTGGAGGGAACTATGCCGAACGCCATTGTTCACAATTGGCAGATAGCACCGAACAGCGGTTGGCATGGTGAGTTGGCGCTGGGCGGGAACGCGAATTTCATCGCCGCCGGCCAGAACCTCGACGGAAGGCTTGAGATTTTCTACGTCAACACAGACGGCAAGATCTGTCACAACTGGCAGACGATTCCGAATGGCGGTTGGCACGGGGAGTTGATGCTTGGCGGCAACGGTCAGCAGATCGCGTGCGCTCGCAATCAAGACGGACGACTGGAAATCTTCTATGTCGGCACCGATCAGAAAATCTATCACAATTGGCAAACGATCCCGAACGGCGGTTGGCACGGCGAGTTGGCGCTGGGCGGAAGCGCGAAAGACATCGCCGTCGGGCAAGATCAAGACGGAAGGCTCGAGATTTTTTGCATTGGTGCCGACGACGCCATCCGTCACAACTGGCAGGTCGTTGCGAACGGCGGCTGGCATGGTGAGCTGACGCTTGGCGGAAGTGGCGAGCAGATCGCTTGTGCACGCAACCAGAACGGACGGTTGGAGATTTTCTATGTCGGCACCGATCAGAAAATCTACCACAATTGGCAGACCGTCCCGAACGGCGGTTGGCATGGCGAGCTGGCGCTGGGTGGAAGCGCGACCTATATCGCGGCCGGCAGGAACGCAGACGGTCGACTGGAAATCTTCTATATCGGCACCGACCAAAAAATCTATCACAATTGGCAGACCGTCCCGAACGGCGGCTGGCACGGCGAGTTGGCGCTCGGTGGAGGCGCGAAAGACATCGCCGTCGGGCAGGACAAGGACGGAAGGTTGGAGATTTTTTACATCAACGCCAGCAACGCCATCTGCCACAACTGGCAGACCGTCCCGAATGGCGGCTGGCACGGCGAGTTGGCGCTTGGTGGCAGCGGTCAGAAGATCGTCTGCGCCCGCAATCAAGACGGACGGTTGGAGGTTTTCTACATCGGCCTTTGAAGTCGACCGTCACGGGGCGACTCGGATTTCCGTTTCGAGTCCGCCGAGATCGGGAATGCCCGTCTCCGGATATCCCGGCAGCGACGACCATTCCGGATCGTCCGGCGTCACCGGCAGCATGTAGGCCCAATGCGTCACGCTCGTCTGCGCGCTGCCCGACGTCATCTGCATCAGGAACGCAACGTCGTCGCCGTCGACGAACAGCGAGCCGTCGCCGATGGTCATCGTCGCCGTGCCGGAATAGCCGGGGCTTGCGGCACCCAGCGGCGAGAAGCTGATCTTCACCGCACCGTCCGGCGCGACCGAGCCGGCCATCAGGTTGTATGTCCAGCCCTTGCCGATATTGGTCGCGCTGATGCCGGCGAGATAGCCGTTCTCGGCGTTGGTGATGTGCCAGACCGTCTGGTCCTTCAGGGTCTCGATGACCGGCTCGGCCGCGTTGAGCGCCCGCAACGCCAGCAGGTTCTCCGGCGGCACGTACCAGTAGGTGCCGGCCAGCCAATCGATGCCTTCGCCTTCCTCGGACATGGGGGCTCCTTTCGATTCAAATCCACTCTAAGCCGAACATGTGACCTTTAACTCTGTTGCAGTTTCGCACCGCAGCAAACTTGCAACAGTCTGTGTCCCGGCTACACTGCCGCCCGGATTCCAAAGGGGCTCAAGCGTTTAGCGCCCCTGACCAAGCGCAGAAAGCTCTGAATGGCTTCAGTGAGCACCAGTTCGACGCCTTCGGGCGGGTGGATCGGGATCGTGCGTGCGATCTCCCGCCCGTCCTGGCTGGCGTTCGGGGTGGGGCTGCTGTCGATCCTGTCCGGGGTCGTGACCTATGCGGCGCTGACCAAGACCGGGTCCTACAATCTCTCCCAGGGCAGCCTGATCGCGCTCCTGATCGTCAACCTCGCGCTCGGGCTGACGCTGGGCGGGCTCATCGCCTGGCGCCTGGCGCGGCTGTGGATCGAGCGGCGCTCGGGGCGGGCGGGCGCGAAGCTGCATGTGCGTCTCGTCACCATGTTCAGCACCATCGCGGTGGTGCCCGCGATCCTGGTCGCGATCTTCGCCGCGGTCACGCTGAACCTCGGCATGGAGTCGTGGTTCTCGTCGCGGGTGAAGTCGGCGCTCGATAACGCCGTCGGCGTCGCGCACCAATACGCGCTCGAGACCAGCCGCGGCATCATCCTCGACGCGGGCGAGATGGCCGACGGCATCCAGCAGGACCGCGGGCTCTTCGACGCGCAGAACCATGTCAAGGTCGGGCTGATGATCGAGAAGCTCGCGATCATGACCAACGACCGCGGACTGGTCGCCACCTTCCTGGTCGACAGCCACGGCAACGAGCTCGCGAGCTCGACCAAGCTCAAATACACCACGGCGCTCAAGCCCACCGCCGCCGACATCTCCGATGCCAGGGCCGGCAAGATCGTCGTCGACGACAATCCCCAGATGGGGCTGGTGCATGCGCTGATCCAGCTTCCGGCGCTGAACGACGCCTATCTGCTGGCGGTGCGCGCGGTCGATCCCAAGGTGTTCACCTACTACAACCGCACCAAGGTCGCGTTCGACGAGTACCGGCAACTGGAGAAGAGCCGCCGCGAGGTCCAGGTCAATTTCGCCGTGCTCTACGCGGTCGTCTCGCTCGTCATCCTGATGGCGGCGATCTGGATGGGGCTGTGGTTCGCCAACCGTCTCGTCGATCCGATCTCGAACCTGATCCGCGCCGCCGAGCGCGTCTCCGAGGGCGACCTCAAGGCCCAGGTCGCGGTCGCGCGCGACGACGACGAGATCGGCACGCTGGGGCGCGTCTTCAACCGCATGATCTCGCAGCTCGGCGCGCAGAGAAGCGCGCTCATCGACGCCAATCTGCAGATCGACGAGCGCCGCCGGTTCACCGAGACCGTGCTCGCCGGCGTCAGCGCCGGCGTCATCGGGCTGGACAGCGACGGCGAGATCACGATCGTCAACCGCGCCGCCGCGCGCCTCCTGAACGCGACGCCGGAGGAGCTCGAGGGCCGCCACTATGCGGAAGCCGTGCCGGAGTTCGCCGACCTCATCCGCCGCACGATCGCCGAGCCCGTGGGCCGGGCGAGCGGCGAGGTGGGCGTGACGCGCGGCAACAAGCAGCGCTCGCTCAGCGTGCAGTCGGCAAGCGAACGCGGGCCGCATGCCAGCGGCTATGTCGTGACCTTCGACGACATCACCGATCTCGTCTCGGCGCAGCGCACCGCCGCCTGGGCCGACGTCGCGCGCCGCATCGCGCACGAGATCAAGAACCCGCTGACGCCGATCCAGCTCTCCGCCGAGCGGCTGAAGCGCAAATACGCCGCCGAGGTCACGACCGACCCGGAAGTCTTCACCCAATGCACCGACACCATCATCCGCCAGGTCGGCGACATCGGGCGCATGGTCGACGAGTTCTCCTCCTTCGCGCGCATGCCCACGCCGGTGATGCGCCGCGAGAACGCGCAGGAGCTTCTGCAGCAGGCCGTGTTCCTGCAGCGCGTCGCCAATCCGCAGATCACCTACGAGACGGCCGCGCCCAAGGATCCGGTGTGGTTCGAGGGCGACGGGAGGTTGGTGGCGCAGGCGCTGACCAACGTCATCAAGAACGCGGGCGAGGGCATCGCCTCGCGCATCGAGAAGGGCGACGACGCGCCGGGCGCCATCACGGTCTCGGTCGAAACAGCGGACGAGAAACTCGTCTTCCGCGTCCGCGACAACGGCATTGGGCTTCCACCGGAACACCGCCACCGGCTGACCGAGCCCTATGTCACCACGCGCGCGAAGGGAACGGGGCGCGGCCGCGCCATCGTGCGCAAGATCATGGAAGACCATGGCGGCGAGATCGCGTTGCAGGACAGGGTCGACGGACGGCAAGGCGCGGAGGTCACGCTGACCTTCCCGCTGCGCCAGAAGCCGCCGAAAGACAAGGGTATCGGGGATGAGCAAAGCAGGCTTGCCGCTAACGGCGTCTGAGATATTGATCGTCGACGACGAAGAGGACATCCGCGACCTGATCGCGGGCATCCTCAAGGACGAGGGTTACGAGACCCGCGTCGCGGGCGACGGCGACGGCGCGCTGGCCGCGGTGCGCGCGCGCCGGCCGCATCTCATCATCCTCGACATCTGGCTGCAGGGCTCGCGCCTCGACGGCATCCAGGTGCTCGACCAGTTGAAGCGCGAGCAGCCCGATCTTCCCGTGGTCATGATCTCCGGCCACGGCACGATCGAGACCGCGGTCTCCTCGATCAAGAAGGGCGCCTACGATTTCGTCGAGAAGCCGTTCAAGGCCGACCGCCTGATCCACGTCGCCGCGCGCGCGCTCGAGGCTGCGCGGCTGAAGCGCGAGGTGGCCGAGCTGCGGCTCAAGGCCGGCGACGACACCGAGCTCGTGGGACAGTCATCGGCGATCTCGCAACTGCGCCAGCTCGTCGAGAAGATCGCGCCGACCGGAAGCCGCGTGCTCATCACCGGTCCCGCCGGTGCGGGCAAGGAAGTCGCGGCGCGTCTCATCCATGCGCGCTCGCGCCGCGCCGGCAACGCCTTCGTCGCCGTCAACTGCGCGACGATGGAGCCCGCGCGGCTTGAGATGGAGCTGTTCGGCGTCGAGAGCGGCGATGGCCCGCGCAAGATCGGCCTGTTCGAGCTTGCGCATAACGGCACGCTCTATCTCGACGAGGTGGCGGACATGCCGCTCGAGACGCAGGGCAAGATCCTGCGCGTGCTCGTCGACCAGACCTTCACCCGCATCGGCGGCACGCAGCGCGTCCAGGTCGACGCGCGCGTGATCAGCTCGACCACCGCCGACCTCAGGCTCGAGATCGGCGAGGGCAAGTTCCGCGAGGACCTCTATCACCGCCTCAACGTCGTGCCGGTGCGCGTGCCCTCGCTCGCCGAGCGCCGCGACGACATCCCGCCGCTGGTCGCCCATTTCATGAAGCGCCTGTCGGCGACGTCGGGCCTTGCGATGCGCCAGATCGGCGACGACGCGATGGCGGTGCTCCAGGCGCATGGCTGGCCCGGCAATGTGCGCCAGCTGCGCAACATCGTCGAGCGTCTCTTGATCCTGGCCACCGACGACGCAGCCCAGGCGATCAGCGCGGACCTTCTGCCCGCCGATCTCGGCGCCAGCGCGCCGTGGGGCGGCCAGGGCCGCGGCGAGATGGTGATCTCGATGCCCCTGCGCGAGGCGCGCGAGATCTTCGAGCGGGACTACCTCGTCGCCCAGATCAACCGCTTCGGCGGCAACATCTCGCGCACGGCGGCCTTCATCGGCATGGAACGCAGCGCGCTACACCGCAAACTGAAGAGCCTCGGCGTCGGCGGTAACGGCAGAGAGCAGCAGTTCAACGCCTAACCCACGTTGTCATCCCCGGCTGAGCATCGCGCGAAAGCGCGATGCGAAGGGAAGGGGACCCAGGTGGTTTTCACGAGCGCGGAGGCTCAACCACCTGGGTCCCCTTCCCCTCGCGTTGCTGACGCAACGCTCGGCCGGGGATGACAATGTGGTTTAGTTGCCGCGTACCCGAATCCGGCTATAATTTCGGCACGGCGCTTAGAACCCGCCAACTACTAGCGGCACGCTCACGATAGAGCGGTTTTGCGCGTGCGTTCGCATGCGCGGTTCCTCTCTGTTGGGAGTGTGGTGGAATACAATACCCGAAAGGGGAATACACCACATCGCGTCTAGTAGGCGTGGTTCTAGCTCCCGGCACCAGAGGAGGAACCACGTGATCTACTCCACCCACATGTTGCGCCATTTGCGCGTCGTCGTCGGACGGAACATCCATCGTTTGCGGGCCGAGCGGCAGATGGCCTTGCGCAAGCTCGCGGCGGCGAGCGGCGTGGCGGATGCGCTGATCGAAAAATATGAGATCGGTAAGGATGACATCCAGCTTCATGAGTTGCTCAAGATCGCGTGCGTGCTGGATGTGCGGGTGAGCGCGCTGTTCGAATGAAGCTCAACTGTCATCCCCGGCGAGCCTCGATGCGGTAGCATCGAGGCGAGGGAAGCATCTGTGTTGGGAGTCAAGCGGATTTGGGGGCGGATTGCATCCAGAGACGGTCCTTTGCGATGAGAAGGTTTGCGAGGACGAGGAGTTTTCTGGCGACGGCGATGAGGGCCTGTT
>Ga0265318_10000180_pt1 | contig 55904 bp, 44 predicted proteins | sample 4821metaG_FD_192431 | JGI IMG/M metagenome (GOLD analysis project Ga0265318, IMG submission 192431) | Rhizosphere microbial communities from Carex aquatilis grown in University of Washington, Seatle, WA, United States - 4-8-21 metaG | ecosystem: Host-associated > Plants > Roots > Rhizosphere >... | reverse complement strand
TGGCACCAGCCTCGCGGAGCGCGTGTGGCAGCTCGCCAACACCGCGGTCCCCCCGCCCCCGTCGGACAATCCCGTGGTGGACGTCCGCCTGCCCGACGGCACCCGGGTCACGGCGTTGTTTCCCCCCATCACCCCGCTGTCGGTGTGCGCGGCGATCCGGAAGTCGACCGTCCCCGAGCTGAGCCTGGCCGAGGTGTCGGGTCACGGCGACGTCGAGCGGATCCTGACGGCGGCGCTGGCCAGCCGGCGGAACATCCTCCTCGCGGGCGATCGGCCGGCCCTCGGAGCCCTGGCTGGCGCGATGGCGGGCGCCATCCCCGCCGAGAGCCAGGTGCTGAGCATCGGCGCCGGCACCAGGTATCGCCAGGGCTGGATCGAGCTCGCCCCCGGCGGTGAGCCGTCCGCGCTGATTCGCGCGGCGTCCGCCTTTCGGGCGGATCACCTGCTCGTCGCCGATCCCGAGGGCGGCGATCTGCCGGACCTGCTGCTGGCGGCGGCGCGTGGGCAAGGCGGCCTCGTGGCCGCGGTGTCGGCGCGCTCGGTGAGCGAGGCACTGGTCCGATTGCGGGCGTTCAGCGTCGGGGTGGTGGGGGCGGAGGCCTTCGTTCCGCTGGTAGCGAGCACCGTCGATCTCGTGGTGTTCGCGGCGATGGATCGCGACGGTCGGGTGCGGGTGGTCGAGGTGGTGGAGCCGGTCGGGCATGGCCCCGAGCTCACGTCGTCGTTGGTGGCGCGTCGAGGCAACCTCGGCCATCCCGAGCCGGCCTGGGATCTGCGCGGGGTCTCGAGTCGTCTGGGGGAGGCCATCGCGATGGCGAGCGACGCTCTGCCGGCACACCTGGTCAGGCCGCACTGATTCCCTCGGCGGCGCCCGGGTTCTTCGATCGCTTTCGGGAAGCCGTGGCCCGGCTGCCGGCCGGGCTCGTGCGCCCCTTCCGGGCGGCGCGCCCGGAGGAGATCGCGGCGGCGGAGCAGGCGCTCGGTCGGGCGATCCCGGAGGCGTACGCGTCCTTCCTGCGATCGTTCGATGGAGCGGACCTGTTCCACGAGGCGATCCTGCTCGCCGGGGTGGGGTCCGAGGCTCCGCGGGCGCTCGTGGCGCTCAACCCCGATCGCCCGGTGGTCGAGCTGGTGTTCGCCGAGGCCGCGGACGGCGATCGCTTCGCGCTGGCGACGGACGGGCACGTGGTGAGGCTGCGGGCCGAGCCGGACCCCCCCGGAGCGCCGGCGGCGAGCGGCGAGCGGTGGCGGTGCGGGTCGGACTTCTCCCGCTGGCTCGACGCCGCCATCGCCCACGAGCGCGTCCTTTACGACTCGGACGGCGAGTTCGCCGCCGAGGCCTTCGACCCGGAAGATGGCGAGATCCTGCCCGTCATCGCGCTGCGCCAGGCCGAGCGGGCGTTGCGGGCGGATCCCGGCTCGGCCGAGGCGGAGCACGAGCGCGGCGTGGCCCTGCGCCGGCAGGGCCGCCTCGAGGACAGCGTGGCGGCCTTTCGCCGCGCGACCAACCTCGATCCCCCGAACCCGTGGCCGTGGTTCGACCTCGGGCGCGTGGCGCTGGCGATGGGCACCGCGGGGGGGCGCGTGGCGCTCGAGGCCTTCGAGGCCGCGGCCAGCCGGCTCGGGCCCGGTCCGACCGGCGCGCGCGCCTGGGCGTGGGCCGCACGCGCGGCGGCGCTGTGCGCGCTCCCCGAGCGCCTCGCGCGCTGTCGCGCCGAGGCGCTCGGCCGGGAGGCGGGCCTCGCCGAGAGCTTGCGCCGGGCACGCGATGCGGCCGCCGCCGCCCTCGAGGCCGGGGAGGGCGATCCCGAGGAGTTGCGCGAGGCCGAGGCCTTGCTCGAGGCCCTGGAGGGCCCCGTCTTGCGAGGACGCGTGCGCTTGCCGACGCTCTCGGGCAGCGGCGTGACCCCGCCAGCCCCCGCCCCGAGCAAGCCCCCGCGCGGTCGCTGAGGACTCACCGTCTTCCCCGTCCTCGTCCTCGTCCTCGTCCTCGTCCTCGTCGCCGTACTGGTACGCGTTCCCCGTCGCGTCAGTCGCGTGACGAGCACGAGGACCGGTCTTAGGCTTCGGGGCCCGAACCTCTGATTCAGGGACCGCGAACCGGCTGAGGCCAGGCCAGCACCGCGAAGGCCACCACCGGACCTGCCCCGTCGTCGCCGCGCAGGAAGGCCACCACCCGGCGCGCGTCGGCGGGCACCGCGACCCCGACATCCTCGGTGCCCGGGCCTCCCATGCCATCGCTCCCCTGCCCCGGTCCGACGGGGATCCGCCCGATCTCGCGGCGCCGCCCGCCGGCATCCTCCGCCAGCAGCCGCACCTCGCCCCGTGGCGCACGCGTCCCACCACCGTCGGCGCTGCCCACCCGCGCCTGCACCCGCCCCCCCGACACGTGAAGGCCGATCCGCGCGCGAAAGAGATGGTCGACCAGGCCAGCCGCGTAGCCCGCGATCTCCGGAAGCACGACCCGTGCGGTGTCCCCATAGACCCGCTGGTCGAGGAAGAAGCGCACGCGGCCCGGAACCCGCTGGTAGGCCAGGAGGGCACGGGGAGGGGCTCCTGGCGCGTCATCCGGAGCGAGCACGTACTGGACCTGCCCGAGCGGGCGCAGATCCAGGCGCGGCACCCCGGGCAGCGCGTAGGTGAGCGACTGGCGCACCGCCCCGAGCACGTCGAGGGTGCTGGTGTCGCGGTCGATGGGAGCGTCCTCGGGCACGGTCCCGTCCGAGAAGAACCGTCGCTGCGTGCGATCGGCCAGCCCCTGCCCGTCGGCGCCGCTGAAGTACTCCTTCCAGGTCGGGCGGCGCACCACGGCCTTCGGCCCGGGCACGCCGATCACGCCGTAGCGATCGGCCACGGCCTGCTCGTACGCCGACGCGCGATCGAACGGGCTCCCCGAGCCGCCGCGAAGGTAGGCAGCGCGGAAATCGTTGCGAACCTGGGCGGGGTTCCCCATGTCCTCGAGCACGGTCAGGACACCGCCGAGCGACAGGAGGCCACGCACGAGGGCCGCCTCGCGGTCGGCGCGCTCGGGCGCGGCCACCGCCTGCTCGAGGCTGGAGAACAACACCGGGAGGCCGAGATCGTTGGTCGGTGACTCGAGCCAATCGAGCGCCGAGAGCCCCTCGAAGGAGAAGGCGGTCCCGGTGGCCATCGCGCGGAGGCCCCCCGAGTCCGCCGCCAGGCGCAACCCGTGCCCGAGATCGTCGAGCGCCGAGGCGTCGCGCAGGCCCATCTTGGTGCTCGGATCGAAGAAGAGGTTCTGCAGCCGCTCCGGTGGGGTCTTGGCGATCACGGAGCCCGCCATGACCCACGACAGCGCCGTGGCGCTCCCGTCGTCGAGGGGGCGATAGCCGGCCGCCGGATCGAGCGCGAGGAGCCTGCCCCACAGCAGCCGGCGCTCGACGGTGGCGGGCGCGTGCGTGTCGGCGTCCGAGCGCGGAGCGGCGGTCGCGCCGGCGACCGGACCGAGCGACAGAGATTCGAAGAGGCCGAGCGTGCGCCCGAGCCGGTGGGCGAGCACCTCGTGCAGCGTGGAGGCCACCACCGCCCTCTCGGTCAGGCCGGCGTTGGTGGTGGCGGGATCGTAGGCCCGCGCCGCGTGGCCGGCGATGCCGAGCCAGACCCCGAGGCCAGCGGCCACGCCGAGCAGGACTCGGGCGCGCACGCCCCGAGGGGGCTTCGTCCGAATGAAAGGCAACCGCCGCCGCCTCTCTCCCATCCCCTCGCCCGGCGAAATGAAGTGGGGCCCCACTTCACTCCAGCGCGGCGCCGCAGGCACCTTTGCGGCAGGGGATGGGATGGGAAAGCGGGGCTCGGCGTTCAGGCGTGAGAGGTGGCGAGTCACGGTCCTTCTCCTGGGCTCGGCGCCGGCTCCAGCGTCGGCGTCGGCGCGGGCACGCCCGGGGCCCCCTCGGGGACGTCGTCGTTCAGCCCGGACGCGGGCGGGACCGGCGGGAGATCGGCCAGGCGCGACTCCACCAGCTTACCGAGCTTGAGGATCTGCTCGGGCTCGACGCACTGGCTCGCGCCGCAGGTGAGGGACACCACCACCCCGCGCTCCCGCACGAAGAACACGAGGCCCTGAATCTGCCCGTCGCGCGCGCGAAACGAGTTGTCTCCGAGCTCGTCGGTGGCGCGGGCCTGCGGCAACTCCTGCTGCAGCTTCTGATACTGGACCTCGGAGGCCGCCGCGCCGAGCCGCCACACCCGCAGCCCGACGTCGAAGCTCTCGGGCTTGCCCTCGGCCTTGAAGTGGCGGCTGTCGTAGAACTCGGTGGTCGGCAGATCCCCGAGCTTGCGATCCTCGAACGCCCCCACGTAGCCCGTCGAACCGCGGATCTCGTCGTCGCTCAGCAAGCCCGCGATGTCCAGCGTGCGGCGCCCGAATGTGCCCGCCAGACCGCCCGCGGGGCCGGCACCCGAGCCGAGGCCGAGCTGGGCCCGACGGCCGACCTCGCCCTCCATCTCGAGCGCGGCCTGCTCGGCCTCCCAGGCGGATGCCTTGTGAAGCTCGGGGCCACCCCCCATGAACATGAGGTGGCGACTGTGGGCGAAGCCCGGCTGCCAGGCCTCGAGCCGCACCAGATTCCCGCTCTGACTGAAGTCGCGGCGCGCGTCCCGGCCGGGGAACCGCCGATCGCTGCGCCAGGCCACGTACCCCCGCCGGTAGACGATCAGGGTCGCCCGGCGCACGCGGGTCGACAGGCCCGTGGGCAAGCGCGGCAGCCGCGGGATCGTGTAGCGTCCATCCGCGCCGGTCTGGGTGACCACCTCGTCCGAGCCCACCGGGCCGGCCGCGCCGATCCCCCGCTCGAAGGCCCACGCCACCGCGACCAGGGCCCCGCTCACCGGACGTTCGGTCCCGGCGTCGATCACCTTCCCGTCGAAGGGGCCGAGCAGATCCCCGGGGCGGACCGAGTCGGGACGGACCGGGAAGGGAGCCGGATGGACGATCGGCCCGCACCCGGCGCCGAGCAGGCCGGCGCAGCAGCCCAAGAAGGCCACCCCGACCGCCACCGCGACCGCCGCCCCGCCCCCCCGGGCGACCACGGCACCGCCCGGAGCGCGGTGTGATTTGACCCTCGGGGTCGGACTTGTTATTCGTCGATTCAAGGTGGCGTGACGCTGGCGATTCGGTTTCCCAGGGCTGCGTGCCAAAAACCAGGTGCAAGAACCAGGTGACGTTCGCCTGTTAGCAGAGGATTCCCTCCACCGCAATCGGGTAGCTCCCTGGGGAGCTGGATAGGACCCCAATGACGAGCCATGGGTTGTCTCGAACCGTCGGTCATCGGGCCCAATCGGGACACCGAGGGGTGCTCCCCAAGGTCCACGGGCGGCTGGTGTCGGTGCTGCCCGACGGGCGGGACGACGTCACCTACCCGCTCGAAGGGCCGCAGGTGGACATCGGGCGGTCCGCGGGTGCGATCCGCATCGACGATCCTCAGCTCGCCGCCCGCCACGCCCGCGTGACCGTGACCGCGGGGGGCGCCCTCCTCACCCCCCTCGAGCCGCGCAACGGCGTCTACGCCCGCCTGCGCGGCCCCGCCGAGCTCGACGACGGGGACCAGCTGCTGCTCGGCCGGCAGGTCCTGCGCTTCGAGACCGTGCCCGGGCACGAGCGCCGGGTGGCGCTCGCCATCGAGGACGGGGTGGTGCTCTTCGGGACCCCGAGCCCTCCAGCCTGGGGGCGCCTGCGCCAGCTGATGGCGACCGGCCTCGGCCGGGATCTGTACCACCTCGCCCGCAACGAAGTGACGGTTGGCCGCGAACGGGCAGACCTGGTGTTCGGGGACGACGAGTTCCTGTCGCGCCGTCACGCTCGCCTGTATCTGCGCGCGGGACGTCCGGTGCTCGAGGACCTCGGCAGCTCGAACGGGACCTACCTGCGCATCCGCGCCCCGCACCCGCTGGTTTCGGGAGACATGCTCAGACTTGGCGACCAACTCTTGCGATTCGAGCTGGGTTGAGGCGACACTAGAGGAGTCCACGTCCCGCCGAGCGTCGGTCTTCTACCCATCCATGAGCCCATCCGAAATTCAACTGGAGGTCTTCGGTAAGACCGACGTCGGGCTGATCCGCGAGCACAACGAGGACAACCTCCTCATCGCGGATCTCGGCGGGGGCCTCAAGGAATCCAACCTCGAGCGCGCCACCGAGCTGCCCCTCGGCGAGCACGGGGCCCTCTTCCTGGTCTGCGACGGGATGGGCGGAGCGGCGGCCGGCGAGGTGGCATCGCAGATGGCGGTCGACGCGATCTTCGACGTGATGGCGGAGGGGGAGGCGCGCCCGGCGCGCGACGCCTTCGCGCGCCAGCTCCGGCGGGCGGTGGAGACCGCGAACGAGCGCATCTTCCAGCAGTCACGCGACAACCAGAGCGAGCGTGGGATGGGCACCACCTGCACGGCTGCAGCGGTGGTGGGGGGCACGTTGATGGTGGCGCAGATCGGGGACTCGCGCTGCTACGTGCTGCGCAACCAGGTGCTGGGGCAGGTCACGAAGGATCAGTCCCTGGCCTGGCAGCTCATCGAGGCCGGGGCCCTCACCCACGAGGATGCAAAGGCCTTCGAGCACGCCAACATCATCTTGCAGGCGCTCGGGGTCCAGGATCGGGTGGAGGTGGTGATGTCGCAGGTGGCCTTGCGGCGGGGGGACACCTTGTTGCTCTGCTCGGATGGGCTGCACGGTCCGGTCAGTGATTCCGAGATTCGCGAGATCCTGGTCGGGGAGTCGGACCTGAAGAAGGCCGGCGAGTCCCTGCTGCAAAAGGCGCTCGAGCGCGACGGTCCGGACAACGTCACGATCGTGCTCGTGCGCTTCACGGGTGGCGGGCTCGCCGTGCCGGCGCCGGACGAGCGGGCCGAGTTCGTGGCCTACGACCCGGGGCCCGATCCCATCCCCGAGCGGGTGGGGGGTGTCGACAGCGGCGGCCAGTCCCTGCTCGCCACCATGGAGATCCGGTCGCCGGAGGGTGGCGGCGAGCCGGCGCGCAAGCTGACCTCGGTGCCGGGCGAACCACGGGCGGACGCGGCGGCGCGCGCGGTCGGTGGCGCCGCGCCGGCGGGGGCGGGGGGGGGCTCGGTGTCGGCCCTCGGGCATGCGGGCGGCGGCCGGCGGCGCTTCTTCGACTGGCGCGATGGGGTGTCGGCGGACGACGCGCGATCGGTGGCGACCCTGTTCCTGATTGGTCTGCTCGCGGTCGCCGCCGGTGGGATCGTGGCGCTCAAGTGCGATGGCGCATCGACCCGCCCCTCCCACGAGGTGACCCGATGAATTGCCGGGCCTGCGACTCGCCGCTCGAGCCCGATGCGCGGTTCTGTGGCGAATGCGGGACGCGGATCGCGCTCGAGGGGGAGGAATCCGCCGCCCAGGTCTCCGGTCCGACCCCCGCGTCCGGCGCCGGACCCGCCCCCGCCGCGGCCCCACCTTCGGGCCCGACCACCACGGATTCGGGGACGGCTTCGGCTTCGGCTTCGACCGCGCCCGCCGGAGCTTCGGGCGCGCCCGCCGGGTCGGTGCCGGCGGCCGTCAGCCTCGACGCCGAGCCGTCGAGCGGGCCCTCGCGCGGCGAGATCCTGGCGGCCACCTCGCCGAGCCTGGCCCGCACCCAGAGTGCGAGGGACCGGGCCCGCGCGCTCGACAAGACCCTGCTGACGGCGCCCCCGCCCGAGGTGGCCGCGTTGCTGGCGCAGACAGCGCCGGGAGGCAGCCGAGCCGCGGCGGTGGCCGCCGCCGCCGCCAGCAACCAGGCTTCGCCCCGCCGGGCGGCGGCCCGCGCCCCCGCCAAGGCCGCGCTGCCCCCGACCCTGCTCAGCGAGCGCAAGTCCGAGTCCCACGGCTCGCGCGACGACATGGTCGGCCGCACCCTCAACCGACGTTACCTCGTCGGCGAGAAGGTCGGGGAAGGGGGCTTCGGGGCGGTGTTCCGCGGCAAGCAGCTCGCCACCGGTCGGGACGTGGCGCTCAAGATCCTCCACTCGAGCAACCTGGGAGACGCCACGATCGTCGCCCGGTTCCGGCGTGAGGCCGAGGCCTGCTGCCGGCTGCGGAACCCCCACACCGTGGTCACCTACGACTTCGACCAGACCGAGGACGGGGTGCTGTACCTCGCGATGGAGCTGCTCAACGGTCGGAGCCTGCACCACCTCGAGAAGGCCGAGAACCACCTCGATCCCTACCGGGTCCTGCGCATCATCGACCAGGTGGCCGAGGCCCTCGGGGAGGCCCACCAGAACGGGGTGGTCCACCGGGACATGAAGCCCGAGAACATCTACATCGAGCGGCGCGCCGGCGAGGACTACGTCAAGGTCCTCGACTTCGGCATCGCCAAGATCATGTCCGACGACCGCGCGCAGCCCGCCCTCACGGCGGTGGGGCAGACGCTCGGGACACTCGAGTTCATGTCACCCGAGCAGCTGCGCGGACAGGCCCTCGACGGCCGCTCCGACATCTATGCGCTCGGGATCGTGGCCTACGAGATGCTCACGGGGGATCTGCCTTTCGGCAAGGCCAAGGCGGCGGTCGAGATCATCAACTTTCACCTGCAAAAGGCCCCGCCCCTGCCCTCGCGGATGCGGCCCGACCTGCGCATCCCGCACGAGGTCGACGAGGTGATCCTCAAGATGGTCGCCAAGTCCCGGGACGCCCGCTTCAAGGACACCGCCGCCCTGCGAGCCCATATCGCCCAGGTGCTGAAGGTGGCCGACAAGCACGCCCGTGGCCTCGAGCCGTACCGGCTCTACGGGGTGATCGCGGCGGCGGCCCTGATCGTGAGCGGGCTGGTCTACTTCCTCAGCCGCTGAACAGCCGCCCCGGTCTACTTGACCGCGGTGAAGAACCGCCGAAAACGGATCGAACGCAGCCAGGCCATCGGATCGTGGAAGAAGCTGCCGTCCCCGGCCGACCCGCGCGACCACCAGACGACGAGCGCACGACCCTTGATGAGGTTGTGCCGCACGGAGCCCCAGACCCGCGAGTCCGACGAGTTGTCGCGGTTGTCCCCCATCACGAAGACGTGCCCCTCGGGGACCACGTAGGGTCCGTAGGGCAGAGGAGGGGGACGCTCGGATTCCTGCAGCACCATGTGGTTCACCCCGTCGAGGTGCTCGCTCCACAGATCGCTCTGGTGCTCGTTGACCCCGTCGGTCGACTCGCTGTATCGATAGACGCCCACCAGCTCGCGCGACATGGGTCGCCCGTTGATGAAGACCTCGTTGTTGCGCACCTCGACGGTCTCGCCCGGCAACCCGACCACGCGCTTGATGTAGTCGGTGGAGGTGTCCTGAGGATACTTGAAGACGATGATGTCGCCGCGCTTCGGCTGGCTGAGCTCGAGGATCTTCTGGTCGGTGAAGGGGACGGAGAGCCCATAGGAGAACTTGGAGACGAAGATGTGGTCACCCACCTCGAGGGTGGGGATCATCGAGCCCGAGGGGATCTGAAACGCCTCGACCACGAAGGCCCGCAGCAGGAGCGCGATGGCGATGGCGATACCGATGGACTCGGAGTACTCGCGCAGGGTGGACTTGCGGGCGAAGGCCAGCTTCTGCTCCATCACCTCGTCGAGGGCCGCCAGCGCGGCCCGCAGCCGATCGAGGCGGGCCGGGAGCCCGTCGTCCTGAGAGCCGACCGGCTGGCGCGCGGCCGCCGCCAGGTCCCCGTGACCGCCGCCCGGGGCGGGTGTCGTGGCCCCGGCCATGGCGGCCTCGGCCTCGGCGATGGCGGCGCTGACGGCGTCCGCGGTGGCGCTCGGGATCCGGTACCCCTTGCGCCGGAGGATGCGGCGCGCCTCCCCCACCAGGTGGCGGCCCTCGGCACGCGTCCGTCGCCACGTGCTGCGCTGTTGCCACCAGGACAGAAGCGACGTTTCCATCAATCCACCTTGAGAATGGCCAGGAAGGCCTCTTGAGGGATCTCGACGTTCCCCACTTGCTTCATCCGTTTCTTACCTTCCTTCTGCCGCTCCAGCAACTTGCGCTTGCGGGTGATGTCGCCCCCGTAGCACTTGGCCGTGACGTTCTTGCGCAGGGCCTTGATGGTGGTCCGGGCGATCACCTTGGACCCGATGGCGGCCTGGATCGCCACCTCGTACTGCTGCTGGGGGATCAGCTCCTTCATCTTGTCGCACAGATCACGCCCCTTGATGTAGGCGTTCGCGCGGTGCACGATCAGCGAGAGGGAGTCGACCCGGTCTCCGTTGACCAGCAGATCCATCCGGACCAGGTCCGCCTCGGCGTAGCCTTTGGGCTCGTAGTCGAGGGAGGCGTAGCCGCGCGAGACCGACTTCAGGCGGTCGTAGAAGCCGAACACCATCTCGGTCAAGGGGAGATCGTAGCGGATGATCACCCGCTTCTCGCCCGCGTAGGTGAGCCCGGTCTGCTTCCCGCGCTTGTCCTCGCAGAGCTTGAGGATGCCCCCGACGTACTCCGGCGGCGTGTGGATGGTGGCCGCGATGAGGGGCTCCTCGATGCGCTGGATCTCGCCCTCGGCCGGGAACTTGGCGGGGTTGTCGAGCTCGAAGGTCTCCCCGTCGCGGCGCAGGACCCGGAAGCGCACGGTGGGCGCGGTGGTGATGAGGTCGAGGTTGTACTCGCGCTCGAGCCGCTCCTGGACGATCTCCATGTGCAGGAGGCCGAGGAAGCCGCAGCGAAAGCCGAACCCGAGCGCGGCCGACGACTCTGGCTCGCGCGAGAACGACGCATCGTTGAGGCGCAGCTTGTCGAGGGCGTCCCGCAGGTCCTCGTACTTGGAGGAGTCCACCGGGAAGATGCCGGCGAACACCATGGGCTTGGCCGGCTGGAACCCGGGCAGGGCCTCGACCGCGGGCGTCCCCGCCTCGGTGATGGTGTCGCCGACCCGCGCGTCGCCGACGTCCTTGATGGCGGCCGTGAGGAACCCCACCTCCCCCGGCCCGAGCTCGGGCATCTCGCGCGCGAAGGGGGCGAAGGCCCCGATGGTCTGGATCTCGTACTCGCGGGCGGCGGCCATCAGGCGGATCTTCTGCTTGGGGCGCAGGACCCCGTCGATCACCCGCACCAGGATCACCACCCCGCGGTAGGCGTCGTACCAGCTGTCGAGCAGCAGCACCCGCAGGGGCTTGGCGGCGTCCCCCACCGGCGGCGGCAGGCGCTTGACGATGGCCTCGAGGATCTCGTGGATGCCGATCCCTTCCTTGGCCGAGGCCAGGACCGCCTCGGAGGCGTCGATGCCCACCACCTCCTCGATCTGGCGGCGCACGGCCTCGGGGTCGGCCGCGGGGAGGTCAATCTTGTTGATGACCGGGACGATGGCCAGGTTGTTGTTGACCGCCAGGTAGACGTTGGCCAGCGTCTGCGCCTCCACGCCCTGCGAGGCGTCCACCACCAGCACCGCGCCCTCGCAGGCCGCCAGGGAACGCGAGACCTCGTAGTGGAAGTCCACGTGGCCCGGGGTGTCGATGAGGTTGAGCTCGTAGGTGTTCCCGTCCTCGGCCGGGTACGAGAGGCGCACGGTGGCGGCCTTGATGGTGATCCCGCGCTCGCGCTCGAGATCCATGCTGTCCATGAACTGGGCCTTGCGCTCCCGGTCCGTGAGGGCCCCGGTGGCGTCGAGCAGGCGGTCGGCCAGCGTGGACTTGCCGTGATCGATGTGCGCGATGATGGAGAAATTCCGGATCAGCTTGGTCGGTGTGAGCATGGTGGGCGGCCGGGCGGGGCGCGGAGCATAGCAGCCCGCCTCGGAGCCCGTCGGAGGAACCGGACGACATCGGACCCGCGCGGTTCAGCGCGGCTCGACATCGCAGGCGGCGCGGTCAGCGCGGCTCGACATCGAACGTCAACTGCCCGGGCAAGTTGCGCTTCTCCCGCTCGAGAACGAGGTCGATCCCCTGGCGGATGAACTCGGCGACGGGGACCTTGGTCTTGTCGTGGAGCTGCTTCAGCCGTTCGTTCTGCTCGGGCGTGATGTAGATGGTCGTGGAGATCTTCTTCCGGGCCATGTTCGTGACAATGCATGGCCATATGTCGAGTGTCAAAGCCAACGGAACCACCCGACTTGCCGACCTGCCGACGGCGACCAGCAGCGGGACCCGCCGACGCAACTTGCGAGACGCGGCCTTTCCGCCTACTTTATGAAGCCATCATGACTCAAGTGTCGGGCCGACAAGCGTTTTTCCCCCGGACGCGCCGCGCCGCCAGCCGGCAGGTGTTGACCGCGGTCTCCGTTCTCGGCGCGGCGTGCGCCCTGGGGTGCTCGAGCACCCCCAAGCCGGTGCCCGTCACGCAGGCGGCGGCGGGGGGAAACGTGACGCCGGCGCCCCCGGTCGACCGCACGCGTTGCAAGTCCGATGGCAAGCAGGTGATCGAGGCGGACACCAACCTCGACAAGAAGCCCGACGTCTGGAAGTACTTCGTGACCAACGCACAGGGTACCCAGGTCCTGACCTGCCGCCAGGTCGATCTGAACCACGACGGCAAGGTCGACATCACCTACTACTACGACGACAGTGGGCAGCAGCCGAACCTGGACGAGGTGGACCTCGATTTCGACGGACGGGTCGACCTCACCACCTACTACGTGGGGGGTCGCAAGGTCCGCGAGGAGCTGGACACCAACTACGACAACCAGCCCGACGTCTGGAAGATCTACGAGGACGACCGGCTGGTGCGCATCGAGCGCGACTCCGACTTCAACGGCAAGGTCGACCAGTGGGAGTACTACGAGGCCGGCAAGCTCGATCGCATCGGGTACGACACCTCCGGCTCGGGTCGGGTCGACAAGTGGGATCGCTCGCCGGAGGGGGCCGACGAGGCCGCCGACGCCACCAGCGCCGCCCAGCTGCAGGCCAACGCCAAGTCCGCCCCGCCGGCGGCCGCGCCCCCCGCCCCGCCGCCGGCGCCCACCGCCCCCCCGGCGAAGTAGGCGCCGACCATCAACAGGCGCCGGTACCATCGCAAGCGATCTGATCTGATCGTGATCGTGGCCAGCACCGTGAGCATCCTGCCGCAACGATCGCGATCACGAACCACGGGACTTGACGGCTCGCCTCAAGCCGGCGTCCCGGACAAGCCGAAGCCGTCGTGGAGCGAGCGCACCGCCAGCTCGGCGTACTTGGCCTCGATCACGCACGAGATCTTGATCTCGGAGGTGGAGATGAGGTGCACGTGGATGTTCTCGTGGGCCAGGATCTCGAACATCTTCAGCGCCACCCCCGCGTGCGAGCGCATACCGACCCCGACCACCGACACCTTGGAGAGGTTCTGCTCGGTGCGGATGTCGTCGGCCGCGCAGACCTCGGCGCACTGCTTGACCAGGATCTCCTTGGCGCGGGCGAGATCGCTCGCCGGCAGGGTGAAGGTCAGGTTGGTGCGCCCGTTTTGCACGTGGGCCTGCACGATGACGTCGACCACGATCCCCGCGGTGGCGAGCGGCCGGAACACCTTGGCCTGCAGCCCCGGCAGATCGGCCACGCCCGACAGGGTGATCTTGGCCTCGTCGCGCGTGGCGGTCACTCCGGCAACCAGTACGGATTCCATGGCTTTCTCCTCAGGCACGACCCATGTCCCTTCGTTGTCGTTGAAGCTCGAGCGCACGTGGATTGGAACCTGGAACTTCATCCCGAACTCGACCGACCGGATCTGCAGGACCTTGGCCCCGAGCGAGGCCAGCTCCAGCATCTCCTCGTAGCTGATGCGGTCGATCTTGCGTGCGGTGCGGACCACGTTGGGGTCGGCGGTGTAGACCCCGTCGACGTCGGTGTAGATCTCGCAGGAGTCCGCCTTGAGGGCCGCCGCCACCGCCACCGCGGAGGTGTCCGAGCCGCCGCGCCCGAGGGTGGTGATGTTCCCGTCCTTGTCGACGCCCTGGAAACCAGCGATGACCACGATCTTGCCGGCGCCGAGCGCGCGGCGGATGGGCTGATCGTCGATGCCCTGGATGCGGGCGCGGGCGAAGGCGCTGTCGGTCAGGATGCGCACCTGGTGGCCGAGCAGCGAGGTGGACTGCCCCCCCTCGGTCTGGATGGCCAGCGCCATCAGGCCGCACGTCACCTGCTCCCCGGTCGAGGCCACCACGTCGAGCTCCCGCTCGTCGGGGATGGGCGCGAGCTGCTGGGCGAGGCCGAGCAGCCGGTTGGTCTCGCCCGACATGGCCGAGACCACGACCACCACGTCGTGCCCCTTGCGCTGGGTGGCGAGCGCGCGCCGCGCCACGTTGCGGATGCGATCGATGGTGCCGACCGAGGTTCCCCCGTACTTCTGGACAATCAACAAGGCGGCGCGAATCTCCACCAGCCCACGGTTCGAGTCAAGTGGACATCGGGCACCGGGCCTCGGGCCTCGCGCCTCGGGCCTAATCCGGCTTGGCGGCCTGGATCCGGGCCAGGGACTCGCGGGCAGCGGCGATCACCAGGGCCTCGGTTTCGGAGGCGCTGGCATGCGCGAGGGCCTGAACGATGGTGTCGTCCGCGTCGTCCGCGCCGATGCTCGCGCGGCGAGCCCTGCTCGCGACCGGCGGGTCGCCGAGTTTCGCGCCACCGGGCTTCGTCGGGGGCTTCGTCGCGAGCCAGATCTTGGCGAGAGCCCGCGCAGCCTGCGCCCGCACCGGGACGTACTCGTCGTGGCGCAGGCGGTCGATGAGCGCCGCGATGGCCCGGGGATCGCCGATGTCTCCGAGCGCATCCACCATCTCGCGCCGGTTCTGGACCTCGCCGAGGTGCTCGAGCAGCACGGGCACCGCCCGCCGATCCCTGAGCTTGCCGAGCTGCAAGACGATCAGCCGGCAGGTGAGCACCTGGTCGCTGCAGCTCCCGAGGGCCTGCCCGAGCACCGGGACACCCGCGGCGTCCCCCCGGGCGGCGAGCGACAGGGCACCGCGCAGGCGCAGCGCCATCGGCAGCTGCGGGTCGTCGAGCGTCCGCTCGACCCGCTCGATGGCGGCGCGGTCCCCGAGGCGCACGGCCCCGACCGCCGCCCACGCGGCCACCGTCGCGTCGGGATCCCGCGCCGCGGTCATGATCGCCTGCGCGGTCTCGGCGCGCGCCGGCAACGTCACCAGCAGCTGCGCCGCCTCGCGCCGCACGGGCAGGGGCTCGTCCTTGGAGAGCATGAGCTCGGCCAGCGCCGGCCCCGCCAGCAGATCGCCGAGGCGCCCGCGCTCGATGGCCCGCGGGACGCGCTCGCCGTTGGGGTTGGCGGCCCCGCGGGCCAGCACCGGCTCGAGCCGCACGTGGCTGTCCAGCCAGTCGTCGAGGCGGGCGCGCAGCGCCGCCGCGCGCTCGGGGCGCTCGTCGGCCAGGTTCCTGCGCTCGCCAGGGTCGCTCGACAGATCGTGGTAGGCGCAGAACCCCCAGCCGAGATCGCAGATCAGCTTCTCGTGTCCGAGCGCGATCATCCTCTTGTCCTCGACCTCGGCGAAGGCGGGCGGCAGGCGCCCTTCGGGCGCCGGCGGATCCGCCAGCCACGGCCCGAGATCGGTTCCGCGCATGCGCGCCGGCACGGGGATGTCGAGCAGGTTGAGCAAGGTCGGGGTGACGTCGATCAGCTCGACCGGCGCGTCGATCACCCTCGGCTTCACGCCCGGCACGCTCACCACGAGGGGGATGTGCACCTGCTCCTCGAACAGCGACGAGCCGTGGTAACGCCCGCCGTGCTCGTCGAACTCCTCGCCGTGATCGGCGGCGAGGATGATGATGGTGCCGGGCCGCCGGTCGCGGACGTAGGCCACCAGGCGACCGATCGAGGCGTCCGCGTAGGCGATCTCGCTGTCGTAGCGGTCGAGGTCGGCGCCGCCGAAGGGGAACTCGGGGTGGGCGTCGTAGGGCTCGTGCGGCTCGAAGAAGTGCACCCACACGAAGGACTTCTCGGGCTTCTCGAGCTCGAAGTAGCGAATGATCTGGTCCACCCGCTTCGGGGCCGGCAGATACTCGAACTTGACGTACTCGAACGAGAAGTGGCTGTCGGCGTAGGGTTTGAGCTTCTGGGCGTCGACGAAGAACACCGCCGGCGGATAGAAGACCGCCGTCCGCCAGTTGTACTGACGCAGCACCGAGGCGATGGGATCGTGCACCTCCGCCGGGGCCAGGCGCGCCAGCGTGGGGAAGTACTTGCCGGTGAGCATGGTGGCCACCGAGAACGAGGTGTGCGGCGCCTGCGCGTAGGCCCGCGCGAAGCGCACGCCCTGCGCGGCCAGCTTGTCGATGTGGGGCGTTGTCGGGTGGCGGGTGTAGCCATAGGCGCCGACGTGATCGGCGCGCAGGGCGTCCACCGTGATGATGAGGACGTCGGCGTCGGGGCGACGCGGTCCCTCCGGGAGCGGCGGCAACCGGGCCTCGAGGTCATCGGCCGCCCCGGCGCGCGCCGCCGGCGGCCCTCGCCAGATCCGGCTCGGCAGCGCGCGGACCAGCTCGGCGGTGGCGGCCGTCCGCTCGGTGACGGCGAACCGCAAGGTCTGGCTGCTGCGGGCGCGCGCGACCGCGAGCGCCGCCACGCCGCTCACCGCCAGCGCCGCCAGGCCGGTGGCGAGCGCCCGCCACCGCCGGCGCGCGTCGGCGGCCGTTCCGGCTCGGCCCGCGGCCGCGGCCCGGTCCATGAGCGCGTGCACGCCGAGCAGCGCCGCCACCCCGGTGGCGAGCGCCAGCGTGGCGTGGAACCACGGATAGAGGCGCCGCAGGACCAGCTGGTTGGCGAGCTCGGCCACCGCGGCCGAGAGCAACCCGCCCACCCCGAGCACGAGCCGGCGCGCGCGGGTCGACCGAGCTCCGCTCCCCGAGCCGGCGCGCGCAGCCCATCGGGCTGCCCAGAGCACCGCGGCCGTCCCGACCAGCGCGAGCCCCACGGCGATCGCGCGGTGGCCGGGGATCTCCGCCGCCTTGCGCCCGCGGAACATGGCGAAGGCGTCGACGGCGAAGATCGGCGCGCAGGCCGCCGCCACCAGGGCGGGCCCGAGCCAGAGTCTCGCGGCGGGACCTCTGCCTCCCTCGGGCCCTGTGCGCCGCACCAGCCAGGCGCCGACCGCGATCGCGGCCCCGGCGACCAGGCCCGCCAATCCGAGGGTGCCACCGGCCAGCGCCAGCAGCCACCCTGCCCTGGCCGGGCCGAGCCCACCGATCCCGCGGAGGATGGCCCACCCGCTGTCGGCGAGGCCGACCCCCACACCGGCCAGCACCCCGGCCAGGGGCCAGCCAAGGAGCTCCCCCGCGCCCGCGCCCGCACCCGGGCTCGGTGCGGCGGGCGCGCGCGAGCCTTCGCCCCCTCGGCGCGCGTCCGTCATCCAGCCTCCGCGGCGTAGACCGCGGCGCCCGCCCAGCGCGCCGCGATGGCCTCTCGCAGCCCGCGGTGCGGAGCCGCCGACAAGGTCGGATCCGCCGCGAGGATGGCCTCCGCCTCGCGACGGGCCTCCCCGAGCAGCCGACCGAGCTCACCGAAGTCGGCGAAGCGGAGGCGCGGCATCCCCGACTGTCGCTCCCCGAAGAGCTCGCCGCACCCCCGCTGCGCGAGATCGGCCTCGGCGATGGCGAACCCGTCTGCGGACGCCTCGAGCGCGCGCAGGCGCTCGACGGCCCCCCCCGCCGCCGAAACCGAGACCGAGGAGGTCGACCGGCTCGCGGTGGCCTTCGCGTCGGTCGTTCCCACTCCGGTCACCAGCAGACACTCCGAGGACACCTTCCCGCGTCCCACCCGGCCGCGGAGCTGGTGCAGCTGAGCCAGCCCGAAGCGCTCGGCCTCCTCGACGACCATCAAGCTGGCCTCGGGGACGTCGATCCCGACCTCGATCAACGTCGTGGCGACCAGCACGTCGAGCGCGCCGGCCGCGAAGGCCCGCAGGACCGCCTCCTTGTCACGGGCGGGGAGCGCGCCGTGGGCCAGCCCGACCCGCGCGCCCGACCCGAGCACCCGCGACAGCTCGGCGTGCCGCGAGATCGCCGTGACCGCGCCCTCGCGCGCCGAGCTCTCACGCACGGGACAGACCACGAACGCGCGCCGTCCGGCCGCCACGGTGGCCCGCAAGGCCTCCTCGCTCTGCCGGCGTCCCGCCTCGCCGAAAAGGATCCGGGTCCTCACCGGCTGGCGCCCCGGTGGGATCTCGTCCAGCACGGTGAGCTCGAGATCCCCGTACAGCGTGAACGCCAGCGTGCGCGGGATGGGCGTGGCGGTCATGACGAGCAGGTGGGGCAGGACGCCCGTCCCCGCGGGATCGCGCTCCCGAAGCTGGGCGCGCTGGGCCACCCCGAAGCGGTGCTGCTCGTCGACGATCGCGAGCCCCAGCGCGGGCAGGGCCACGCGATCCCCGAGCAGCGCCTGCGTCCCGACCAGGATCCCGACCCGGCCCGCCCGCGCCAGCGCCAACAGGGTCTCGCGCTGGGGCCGTGGGGTCGACGCCGTGAGCAACGCCAGCCGGATGCCGAGCGCCTCCGCCCAGGGCCCCATGGTGCGCACGTGCTGCTCGGCCAGGACCTCGGTCGGGGCCATGAGCAGCGTCTGCCCCCCGGACCGGGCGACCTGGGCAGCGGCCGCAAAGGCCACCGCCGTCTTGCCGCTGCCCACGTCGCCCACCAGCAGGCGCTGCATCGGCACGGGGCGGGCGAGCTCGGCGTGCACCTCGGCGATGGCGCGCGCCTGGGCCCCGGTCAGCGCGAACGGCAAGGTCGCCACGATCCGCGCGCGGGTCTCGGCGGCATCCGCGCCGCAGGCCCACCCGGGCTCGGCCTGAGCGGCGAGACGCCGTCCGGCGAGGCCGACCTGAATGACGAGCAGATCCTCGAGGGCGAGCCGGCGATGCGCCGCCGAGCGGCCGGTGACGAGCTCGGCGAGCTGCCCGGCGTCGAGCCGCGCCCCGTCGGGCCGGTGCAGCTGCCGCAACGCCTCGGCGGCGGATGGCAGGCCGAGGCGCCGGCAGATCGGTGGCGGCAGCGCATCCGGGACGCGGTCGGCGAACCGGGCGACGGCGGTCGCCAGCAGCTTCTCGAGCGCCCGCGCCCCCACGCCCGGCACCACCCCGTAGCGTGGCCGCACGCCGAGCCCCGTCACCGCCGCGGCGGTGAGGTTGGCGGGGTGCACGAGCTCGGGCTTGCCGCGCGGTCCGAAGCGCAAGGGACCCGCCAGCGTCACGTCGGTGCCCTTGACGAACGCCCGGCCCATGCCCCCCGGCACCCGGAACCAGCGGGCGATCAGGCGGTGACCGTCCTGCTCGAGCTCGACCGCCAGGAACCGGCCGGGGAACACGCTGACCTGCCCGACCGTCCCCCGCACCACCAGCACACGGCCCTCAGCGCAGTGCGGAACCGTGGAGAGCGGCGTGATGACCCGCAGATCGTCGTAACCCCGGGGCAAAAACCCGAGGAGATCGGCCACCGTGCCGAGGCCGTGCGCGGCCAGGTGGGCGGCCGTCGCGGGGCCGACGCCGGGCAACACCGAGACTGGACACTCCGCGGCGGGCGTCGCGTCCTCCTCCTCGACCGTCGCGGCCTCGGGCACCTCGGGCACCTCGTCTCTTGGACGAGCGGCCGGCGGCCGGACCCGGCGTTGGGCGTTCACGACGACGCGCTTCCTTTCGACCTTCGCGACCTTCGCGACCTTCGACCTGCGCCTGGCGCCTTCACCGCTTGTACGTGAACTTCAGCTCGTACTCGCAGATGTGAAAGACGTCGCCCTCGTCGATCCGCTTGTTGTCGATCCGCATTCCCTTGAAGTCGATGCCGTTGGTCGACCCCAGATCCTTGATGAAGAAGGTGCCATTCCGCCGGATGACCGCCGCGTGCTTGCGGGAGATGTTGCCGTCCTTGATGGGCAGGTCCGATGACTTCGAGCCGCGGCCGATGATGAACTGATCCTTGTCGATGCGGTACCTCTGCTGGTCGAAGACCAGATACAAGACGGGCGAGCCCGTCGCGCCCGCGCCCGCGCCCGCCCCGTCGGCCGGCGCCGTGGCGGCCGAGGGCCGCGGGGCCGATGCCGACGACGGCGGCGCGCCTGCTGCGGGAGCGCCCGCGGGGGGCCCTCCCGCGCCGAAGGCCGGACGACCGAAGCGACCTGGAACGGCGCCTGGCGGATGGCTGGCACCGGGACCGTAAGCGATGCCCGGGGCGGAGCTCGGGCCCGCCCCCGACGCGGGGCCCGGACCGGGCCTGGGCGGGATCCCCGCGGGCACACGATGAAGGGCCTCCGCCGTCCCTGCCCCCACCATGCCCGACAGCGGTCCCGCCGCCGCCCGTCGCCTGCTGGTGTCGTCGCCGGACGGCGCCGGCGGCGACCCCGCCCCCACGACCCCGAAGCCCGGCGAGGAGTCGCGGCTCCCGGTGGTCTCGTACCCGGCGATCTGGGCATAGGCGGCGAGCGCGTCGTTCACGAGCTCGTCGATGGACTTCTCCTGATCGGCCGCCATCAGCTCGAAGGTGCGCCACAGGTGGTCCCGGAGATTGATCTGTCGAACGCTCGAGCGGCCGGTATCGCCGTCCTTCGCCATCACGTCCGGCTCCGGACAATCCCGGCGACGACCGCGGCTTCCTTGCCAATGGAGTCTCCGGCCGGAAAGCCCTTCGGCGACGCCCCGTCCGTGGACAGTCGTCCGAGGGCGGCCGCATCGGCCGAGGTTCCCAAATGTTCGAGCGTCATGACGGCGGTCATCCGGGTCAACGCGGACTTCGAGGCCAGGCCCTTGAGCAGCTCCGCCCTGGCCCCAGCGCCAACCTTCTCAATCAGTTTGACCAACAGATCCTCGACGTCCACTTTCTTGTAGCTCGCGCCCGGCGGGAACGCATCGAGGCCGGCGTTGATTCCATCGCCCTTGGCGACCGCCAGGAGGGACTCGAAGGCCCGGTAGCGGACCACGTCCTCGCGATCCGTCCGGATGATGTCGATGAGGGCGGCCCGGGCCTCGAGGCCCCCGATGCTCTCGATCACCCCGAACATCTCGTCCCGCACGGTGCGGTCGGCCTTGGGATTGGCCGCCACCTTGATGGCGAGCCCCAGCATGGCCGGCTCGCGGCGCTGCTGGAGGGCCCGTGCTGCCGCGGTGGCGTCGTCGTGGCGCCCCGACTCGATCTGCTCGCCGAGGAACTTGCGGCCCGCCACTCCCCCGAGCAGACCGATGGAGCGCCACACGGGATCGGGGAGCGGATGAATCGTCCGGGCGCGCTCGACCAGGTGGACGGCGCCCTTCTCGCGGGCGGCTTCGTCCCCCAGCTGGACCAGCAGCTCGGTCACCGCGGCCACCGCCGGAGGCTCGAGCGGCTCCCCGAGGAGCCCGGCCAGCATCTCGCTCGTCGGCCCTGGCGCGGCCGCCAGGATCTTCTGCACCGAGTGCCGGCCATTGCGGACGCGCCCCACCCGCAGATCCTTGGCCAGGAGCTCCCGCATGAAGGCGTCGATCCGCCCCTGGGAGGCCGGATCGGCGAAGGCCCGGACCGAGAAGAGGGCGTCTCGGCTGGCGAGCGCCTTCTCCGGGGCGGCTCCCTTGGCGCCGTCCATGAACACGGGGATCAGGAAATCGACAATCTTTCCGCGAACGTCAGGCGAGGCGACCGCCGCCAGGTCCTTGTCGACCTCGTCCGCGCGCCCGAGGTCCACCAGGGCCACCGCCGCCTCGGCTCTGAGCTTGGGATCGACCGAGCCGTCGGCCAGCGCCGCCTCCAGCTTGGCCGGTCCCTTCTCGGTGGTCTTCCAGAGCTGGATGTTGTCGGACGACACGCTCGTGCAGCCGAGGAGGGTGGCAGCGACTGACATCATCGCCACGGCCATGGTCACCGTCACGGCCACGCCGGCCAGACCGGCCCCCCAGCGATCGTCCGCCGTCGCCACCACCGTCGTCCTCGTCGACGTGGGTGCCGAGCGCGGCTCGCGAAAAATCCAAGCTCTCGGGGCGGGCGCCATGGGCGTCGCATGTTATCCGCGCCCTGATCGGAGCGTCAAGGCGAGTTCAACCCCACGGCCGTGACCACGTGGTCGGCCTTTGGGCTAACATGGCGCGGTTGGCGTTCATGACGATGAGCCGCGCGCGCCGCGCACACTTCGGGGGGGCGCCGCGCGCGAGTCGACGCGCACGGCGAGCGGGGATGGTCACGCTGGCGGCGGTGCTGCTCGGCGCAGGGCTCGATGCTGGCGCGGTCCCCATCGACGAGCCCCAGGTGGGCGGCATCGGCTTCTCGGGCCCCACCACCGGAGATGTCGCCGCCATCTACTGGAATCCGGCGGCGCTGGCGCTGATCGAGGGGCCCGAGCTCACGGTGTCGGGCAACCTTCGGCTCACCACCACCACCGCCACCTTGAAGGATCCCACGACGGGCGCCGCCTATCCGTCGGCCCGGTCGAGCGACTTCAGTCATCCTGCCCTGTGGCCCCCGTGGCCCCCTGGACCGGGCACCTTCGCTGGCCTGGCCTACAACGTGGGCGGGGATCGCTTCACGCTCGGGGTGGCCATGTACCTGCCCTTCGCCGAGCGCACCTCCTACGAGCTGCCCGCCCCACCGGCCGCCCCCACGAACCCGGTCCACTTCCACCGGATCACGGCCGATCTGCGCGATCTCGCGCTCGTGCCGGCGCTGGCGGTGCGCCTCGCCGGGGATCTGCGCTTCGGCGTCGCACCCGGGCTGCTGTTCTCGACCGGTCAGCTCTCCTTCGACCAGCCGACCGACGACACGCGCTACGCGCTCGATTCGGGCCAGGGCCTCGGCTCGGCCCGGTTCGCGGTGACGCTCGGGCTCGGGCTCTATTATCGACGGCGCACCTGGGAGCTCGGGATCTCCTTCTCGAGTCGTCCGTGGGGCGGCGACGTGACGGGCGCGTCGGTGGTGGGCGCGAGCAACGTCGCCATCACCCGCCCGGGCAGCGCATCGGGGAACGCCCCGGTGGTGACCTGCGCCGGTCACCCGGATGGCAGCGGATGCGTGTACGCCGAGATGATCTCCAAGCTGCCCTACACCCTCACCGCGGGCGCGGCCTGGCATCCGCGCCCTGGCCTCGAGCTCTCCGCCATGGCCCGGCTGCTCAGCTTTCCGGCCGACGACGTGATCGACATCCGCCTCACCGGGGTGAACCTCCCGAGCTTCGGGGTGCCCGAGCACATCGTGCTGTATCGCGGTTACGGGACGGTGCTCGATGCCAGGGTGCGGGCCGCGCGCTGGATCACCAAGCGGCTGCACCTCGGGGTCGGGCTGCGGTTCGAGACGGGCGCGCTCTCCGCCTCGGCGGTGAGCCCCGCCACCGTCGACGGAAACCAGCTCGAGCCAACCGCCATGGTGGCCTTTCAGCCTCTCAAGCACCTGTTCATCGGGGCCGGATACGGCTTCACGTTTCTCTTGCCGGTCACCACCACGGGGTCGGTGTTCGATCCGGGTTTCGCCACCCGCTGCGCGTCGAGCGGCCACGACCTTGGCAGCGCGGACTGCGCGGCGGCCAACCAGGGGCGCGCGCGGCCCTCCGCCGATGGCACGTACGGGCGGGTGACCCAGACCTTCAGCCTGTCGGTGACCACCCAGTTCTGATAAACCACCGACCGTGCCCAACCCTCGTCGCCGGCGGACGCGGATCGGGGCCCGGGGTGGCAACGGAGCACCCGGGCTCGTCGCTCCGTTCCTGCTCGGCCTGATCGGTGTCGCGGCCTCGTGTGCCTACGTGCGCCAGCGCGCCAGCGGAGGCAGTCCCATCATGCGCAAGAACACGTCCCCGCCCCCCGACGCTCCCATCCTGGTCGCCGAGCTCGGACGCCTGACCGTCCGCAAGTGGAGGCTCGGCAACGGGCTCGAGGTCATCACGGTCCCGGACCCGAGCGCCACCAGCGTCAGCTACGTGACCACCTACCGGGTGGGCTCGCGCGACGAGGATGCCACCCGGCACGAGACCGGGCTCGCCCACCTGTTCGAGCACCTGATGTTCACCCAGAGCCGAGGGTCGGCGGCGGGCGCCTTCGATCGAACCATCGAGTCGGCGGGGGGCTCGAGCAATGCCGCCACGGACTACGACTGCACCGCGTACACCGACGAGATCCCCGCCGAGGTGCTCGGGCAGACCATCGCGCTCGAGGCCGATCGCATGGTCAACCTCGATCTCCTCGCGCGGCAGGTGGCGAGCGAGCGCGACGTGGTGGTCGAGGAGCGGCTGTCCTCGGTCGAGGACAGCGTCGATGGCAAGCTCGATGAGCTGATGTATGGTCAGGCCTTCCGGCGGCATCCCTATCGCTGGCCGATCATCGGCAGGATGGAGGACATCCAGGCGTTCACCAAGGACAAGGCGCTGGGATTCTACCGGCGCTTTTACGCTCCGAACCGGGCGGTCATCTCGGTGGCCGGACGCTTCGACGAGTCCGCGACCATCGCGCTCATCCAGTCCGCCTACGGAGGGATCGCGGCCGCGGCCGAAGGGCGTGGCGGCGACGCCGGCGCCGGCGCCGAGGCGCCGCCCGAGCGCGCGCCCACCACGCTGGTCTCGACCTCCATCCCGAGCCCGGTGCCTGCCGATCGGCTGGTGTCGGGCTATCGGGCCCCCGGCCTCGGCGACCCGGATCGGGCGGCGTACGAGGTGCTGGCGGAGGTGCTGGCCGGCGGGCCCTCGTCGCGTCTTCACCGGCGGCTGATCGTCGAGGCGCAGCTGGCCTCGTCCGTCCTCGGGCAGGTTCCGGCCACGCGCGATCCCGGGCTGTTCGCGATCTGGGTGCAGCTCACGCGAGGCCACACCGCCGAGGAGGCCGACGCGATCCTGGTCGCGGAGGTCGCGCGCCTCCTCGAGACCCCCTTCGCGCCCGCCGAGCTCGACGCCGCCCGGAACCGCCTCGAGACGGAGCTGTGGCGAGATCTCGGCTCGAGCCGAGGGCGCGCCGAGATGCTGGGGCACTTCGAGGTGGTCGCAGGGGACTTTCGCCTGCTGGTCGGGCGCGCGGCGGCCTACGCGCAGGTCGGCGCGGACGACGTGGCCCGGGTGGCGCAGTCCTACTTCGGTGACCGGGCACGGTCGGTGGTGATCGCGCGCCCCTCCCCTTCACGCAGCCCGGCGCCCTCTCCCGGCACCCCGACCCCGGCCACGCTGCCTTCTCCCTCTTCCTCTCCGTCTCCCTCGGGGACCACGCCGCCGGCCTCCAGTTCCACCTCCACGTGATGGAAGACCGACGAGCACCCGCGCGGACGCCCGCCCGCCTCTGGCTCACGGGCCTTCTGTCCATCACCTCCCTGCTGTCCATGTCCATCACCCGAACCGCACGCGCCGCCTCCCCCGCCCCCGCCGCCTCCTCCGACGGGGGCACCGCCGGCGTGGGCCGGCGCCCCCTTCCCGGATCGGCTGCCCCTGTGGTCCGCCGTCCAGGTCCATCGGGCGGGCTCATCCTGGTCGAGCCACAACCCGCGCTGCCGCTCGTGCGGGTGGTGGTGGCGGTGCGGGCCGGCTCGGCCTGGGATCCGCGCCGCAAGGATGGCCTCGCCAACCTGGTCGGTGAGCTGGCCCGACGCGGGGCCGCCGGCCTGTCGCGGGTCGAGCTCGACCGGCGGCTCGACGCGCTCGGCGCGACCCTCGACGTGCGCACCGATCCCGATTCCTTGCGCTTCGAGGGCCACGTGCTCGCGAGGTACCTCGATGCCTATCTCGGCATCCTGTCGGACGTGGTGCTGAGGCCCGACTTCACGGCGGCCGAGCTCGAGAACACGCGGCGCGAGATCCTGGCCACCATCGACGAGTCGCGCAACGACGACCGCACCCTCTGCGCGCGCTACTTCGAGCGACACCTCTACTCGGACCACCCCTACGGCCACGCGCCGGACGGCGACCGCCAGAGCCTCGGCCGCCTCACCGCGGCCGACGTGCTGGCCTTTCACCGTCGCCACTTCGTGGGCCCGAACCTGGTCTTCGCCGCCCACGGCGACGTGACGCCGGAGAGCTTCGCCGCCGCGGTCGAGGCGCACTTTCGGGCCTTGCCCGCCGGCAAGCCGCCGGGGCCCAATCCCCTCGCCATCCGCGCGCCGGTGCCGCCCAAGGGGTGGCGCATCTCGATCATCGACAAGCCCGAGCGCCAGCAGGTCCAGATGATGTTCGGGCACATCGCGGTTCCCGCCAGCGATCCCGACTTCGTTCCCCTGATGGTCGCGACCTCGTCGTTCGGCGGACATGGCATGACGTCCACGCTCATGGACGAGGTGCGGACCCGGCGGGGCCTGGCCTACGGGGCCTACATGAACCTGTCGCAGCGACTCGGGGCGGGCGCCAGCACCGCCTGGGTGTTCTCGGCCCGGAGCAAGGCCATCACCACCCTCAAGCTGGCCTTGCGCCTGTACGTGGCCCTCATGGACAAGGGAATCGCCGACGGGCAGCTCGCCCTCGCCAAGACGTTCCTGGCGGGGTCGCTCGGCTCGGAGATGGACGATCCTGACAGCCGGCTCGAGGCCCGCGTGACCGCCGAGATCACCGGCCTTGCCTCCGACTTCGTGGACACCCTCCCGGCGCGGGTGCGCTCCACCAGCGCCGCCGAGGTGCGCGCCGCGATCGGCCGGCGGGTGCACGCCCGCGACATGGCCATCACCGTGGTGGCCACCGCCGCCGATTTTCGCAAGCGGCTGGTCGATTCGAAGGTCGCGCCGAGCGCGGTCGACGTGATTCCGTACGAGGATTACTGAGCTCTCCCAGATCTCCAGCGTCCTCGTATTCGTCCTCGTCGCCTTCCTCGTACTCGTATTCGTTCCTCGCCGCGTGCCGTCGGGGAACGGAGACGAGGACGAGGACGAGGACGAGGACGGGAAGTGGGTCCGGATGCCGGAGTATGGTGATGGCAGGAGAGGCCTGCTAGCGTTCGGGACCGTGCCGACTTCCAGTGACCAGCGACGGATCCTCGCCACCGGGCGTTACCTCGAGCTCGTGGACGATAACGGTTGGGAGTACGTTCGCCGCGTGGTGGCGACTGGCGTGGCGGTGATCGTGGCGACCACCGACGTGACCTCGCCGGAAGGAGAGTCTCTGGTGCTGGTCGAACAGCACCGCGTCGCGGTCGGGCGTTCCACCATCGAGCTGCCGGCCGGACTGGTGGGCGATCACGTCGGGAGCGCCGACGAGCCGATGGAGCTCGCCGCCGCCCGTGAGCTCGAGGAGGAGACGGGGTTTCGCGCGACCGACTGGCGCATCCTGACCGAGGGGCCTCCCTCGTCCGGGCTCTCGCGGGAGCTCGTGACGTTCTTCCGCGCGACCGGGCTCACCCGGGTGGGCGCCGGGGGAGGTGACGAGACCGAGAACATCACCGTCCACCTGATCCGGGTGCCGGAGGTGCCGGCGTTCCTGCAGCGCCAGGCCGCGGCCGGCGTGCTGGTGGATCCGAAGGTGTACGTGGGCCTCTACTTCATCCACTTTCCCCCGGCGCGCCCGTGAGCCCGCCGCCGCCCCCGCTCGAGCGCCCCTTCGCCCTGCGCCTCGACGAGCCCCAGGGCCCCCTGCCCTTCATTCCCCGCGCCGTCGGCGCGCCGCGCGCCGACGGCACCGGCGAGGTGATCTGGGAGTACACCGTCGACCCTCTCCACCACAACCCCTATGGGACCCTCCATGGGGGCGTCGTCATGGCGCTGATGGACTCGGCGATGGGTCACGTCGTCGGTGCGGCGGTTCACGGCCAGGGTCGCTTCAACGCCGCCGCCCAGATGAGCGTGAACTTCCTGGCACCGGTTCGCGCTGGCACCATTCGCGCCCGCGCGCGGCTCGTGAAGCTCGGCAAGCGACTGGCGGTGGTCGAGGCCACAGCCGAGGACGAAGCGGGCGTGGCGATCGCCACCGCCACCGCCGTCCACAGCCTGCTTCCCTAGTCTGTCGGAGGATACGAGCAGCTCTTTCGCGCCTCCGGCGCTCGCGCTGGGCGACGACGGCGCGCGAACCCGACCAGGGCCAGGACCGCCAGCAGAGCGGGCCAGCCGGCCGCCCGACCGTCCGGGCCGAGCGCACAGCTGCAGCCTCCGTTGACGCTGCCGGCGGCACCGAGCCCGAGCGGTCCAGGCGCGCTCCCTCCGGTCCCGGTCGGACCGATGGTGCCCGGCCCGATCACCACGGTCCCCGGAGCCCCGGCGCTCTGGCCGCCGGTCCCGGGACCATCACCCGTGCCTGCCCCGCCACTCCCCGAGATGATGGATGCACCCCCGGAGCCGGTGGGAGCCGCCGCGCCGCCGGTCCCGAGGCCGAACGGCTGCCCACCCGTGCCCGGCGTGCCGGTTCCAATCGAGCCGCCGCTCCCACCGCTTCCGAAGGAAAAGCCGCCGGTCCCACCGAAGATGCCTCGGCCGCCGGTTCCGGGCCCCCCGCCCGGCGCGCCACCCGATCCCGAGCGGGCCCCGCCCGTGCCCGTGCCCCCGGTGCCGGCCGTGGCTCCCGGTGCCCCACCGAGACCTGGCGTCGCGCTGCAATCAACCGGGCCGTCGTCCGCCAGCGTCGTGTTGTCGATGCAGGTCGGCGGTGCGCCGACGCCGCCCACGATGTCGATCTGCACCACCGCCTTGGTGGCGTCGGCCGACATGACGGTCACGGTGATTCCGCCCGTCGGATCGCTGAAGTCCTGCCCTGCCGCCAGCCCGTCGAAGGTGTTGGTGGTGGAGGGGACCATGTCGAGCAACCAGGTCCAGTTGCTGGTCTTGCTGGCCGCGTGCACGTCGTCGCCGGCGTACACCATGACCTGCGGCGTCTTGATCGCCGTGTCGAGGCCCCAGGGCCCACGGTACTCGAGGTAGTAGTGCTTGAGTGGCTGAGGATTTCCTTGCTGCGGATCGGCGGTCCGCGTGGCCTTGAGCATCGGGATCTGGATGCCCTGGACTCCGTTGCACGCGTTCTCGATGGGCAGCAGGTTGAAGGTCCCGCTCGAGGTCACCTTGACGCCGTTGCAGCCCGAGAAGATCCCGCCGTACCACTTGTCGTACGCCGCGAAGTGCCCGCACCCCGAGCCCATCGGGGTGTAGCGATTGCCATACTCGCTGCTGGTGCAGGTGAGCGGGTTGTCCGCGAACGAGGCCCCGGGACAGCGCAGGGTCGACGAGTGCATCCAGCCGAGGTTGTGTCCGACCTCCTGCACGAGGACCGTGCAGCCCGTGCTGGCGTTGTACCAGGAATCGGACTGCGGACGCGTGACGTTGCCCTCGGCGCCGAGCCCGCTCCAGGCACACCCCGGGTTCGTGGCGAAGTACCACATGTAGTGGTTGTAGGTGCCCTGGATCATCGGCCGCAAGGTGCGGGCGACGCCGTTGTAGTCGCAGGTCGAGGTGGGATAGGACAGCGGCCCCACCACCGTCCCCGACATCTGGAGGATCCCGTAGGAGATCTGGTTGTAGACGTCGGCGAAGTTCTTGCCCGGGGTGAACACCGTGCTGGTCGCGACGTCGCTGGTCAACTTGGAGCCGCCACCGACATCCACGATCACGAAGACCGCGGTGCGCGGCCTGGGGGATGCGCCGACCAGCTCCGAGGTCGTGCGGCCGATCCCGGCGCCGGCGCCGGCACCGTCGCCCGCGGCGACATCCGTCTCGTAGTGAAGCACGCGCAAGGACTCGCCCCGTCGCACGCCCCAGGCCCGCAGGGCGCCGCTCCCCGTCGGCGCGTCGAGCCCACCGAAGTCGAGCCGCAGGCGAGTCGCCCCCGGATCGGACAGCACCAGGTACGACTCGCGGGTGCTCGAGCCGTCATCTCGATCGACGACGTACGACTCGAGCTGCCCCACGAGCGCACCGTCCGGCGCCGTCTCGCTCGCGCCGATCGCGGAGGGGCCATCCTGGCAGGCGGACGTGGCCGCGCCGAGGGCCAGCGCGCCCAGCAGTCCGAGGAGAATCGAGGAGGCCCGCGGGGCCTGGTGGTGAGGGGAGCGCGTCTGGAAAGTGTCAATCATTCCATTCCATTCCCTTCCGTCCGAAAGACGATCCTTCGGCAGCTTGGAGGGTCCGCCTGAGGCAGCCCCCGCAATAGAATGAGTGAGCGGCGGGGCGGTACTCGGCTCGCTGGCCCTCGAAATAAAGTGCGCTTCGAAACCCACACCACCCACAAGGTCCGATGGTCCGCCGCGGCGAAGGGCTCATCGCGCCGGTTCGCGGCGCAGGGATCCGCGAGCTCGATCGGGCACCGACCGATGCGTCAGCGGGGGCCGGACCGTCGACCGGCGCCGGGGACCACCCGGGGAAAGCGTGCCTTCACGGCTCGCGACCTCTGCAAGCGCAGGTAGCTGTCGAGGCGATTGCCCGGCAAGCCGCCAGCCTCGACCGCCGCTGCCACGGCGCACCCGGGCTGCCCATCGTGCTGGCAATCGCGGAAGCGGCACCGGGGAGCCAGCACCGCCACGTCGGGGAAAGCATCCTCGGGCAGCTCGCGCGCACCGTGGAGCTGGATCTCGCGGAGGCCCGGGGTATCGATGACCAGGGCCCCCCCGGGAAGGCGGAACATCTGCCGATGCGTCGTGGTGTGGCGACCGCGCCCGTCCGAGCGCCGGACCGCCGAGATGCTCTGCACCGGCTGTCCCATCAGTCGGTTGAGCAGCGTGGATTTTCCCACCCCCGACGAGCCCAGCAGCGCCAGGGTCCGTGCGGGGCGCAGCACCTGTTCGAGGAAGGTCGGCAGCTCGCCGGAAAGCAAGGTCAAGGGCACCACGGGGACCCCCGGGATGGCATCCACCACCACGCGCAGCAGCGCCCGGGCCTCCGGCGAGCCCGCCCCGACCCCCGCGGCCCCGGCCCCGGCCTCGGCCGCGAAGGTCCGCAGATCGGTCGGGTCGAGCCCGAGCAGGTCGGCCTTGGTCAGCAACACGATGGGCTCCACGGCCCCCGCGCGCACCATGGCCACGAAGCGATCGAGCCGCCGCAGGTTCAGATCGCCGTCGAGGCCCATCAGGATCAACGCCGTGTCGACGTTGGCGGCCAGCACCTGCTCGTCCGTGCGCTCGCCCGCCACCTTGCGAGCCAGCTTGGTGCGACGAGGCAGGACCGCGTGAATGGTGGACATGGCCTGGCGGTCGCTGGCGCCGATTGCCCTGGCCCCGACGGCCCCGACGGTCTTTACCGCCTCGACCGCCACCCAGTCGCCGATGACCGGGAGCTCGGCGCTCGCCGTCGCGCGGTGGCGAAACCGCCCGGCCACGCGCGCTTGCAGGCTCCCGCTCGCCGTCGACAGCGCGTAGACCCCGCGCCGCTCGTCGAACACCCGGGCTGGCGACAGCGACGGCGCGGCCAGCGCCTCGAGCGCGGCCTGGTCCTCGGTCCGGAAGCCGAGGGTGGACAGCGCACCGGACGGCGTCGGTCCGTCCTGCGTGCTCAAGGAGACGCGGCTCCCGGGGTGATCATCCTCGCGGCAGGATACGCCATCGGGGCGACCGGCGGATCTCCCCCGATGCCGGCCGGCGGAAGTGGTCGCCGCGGCCCGTCCGTGTTTGTATGTGGCCGATGCGAAGCCCCCAACTCCGTGCCCTCAGGATCGCGACCTCCTCTTCGACCCCCAACCACCTCCCGAGATCCGCGCCCGTGCTGATGGCCCTCGTGGGTCTCTTCGGCGGCGCCCGCTGTGCGAGCGTCGAGACCAGCCGTCCCGGGTCGGGGACCGGGGCCGCCATCGCCGTCGCCGGGGATCTCCCGGCGCTCGCGGGCGCGACCCAGCCGACGGCCATTCCGAGCGCGGTGTCCTTCGAATCCCTCGAGGGCCCGTACTTCGTGAACGGGGAAGGGTATCTGCTCTTCTCCGACGTCGTGGAGGCCAACGGCGCCGGCGCCAAGATCTACCGCTTCAGCCCCGACGCCGGACAGTTCTCGGTGCATCCCTATCCGGCTCCGCCGGCGACGGGCCCGAGCGCCTCGGCATCGGCATCCACCACTTCCACTTCCACATCGGCGACGCCGCCCGCGACCACCAGCACCAACGGGCTGGCGGTGGACCGGCGGGGACGGCTGGTGGCGTGCGAGCGCTACAACGGCCGGGTGGTCCGCCTCGACGACGCCTCGCACCTGACCGTGCTGGCGGAGCGCTGGCCGTCGGGAGGGGACGGGAGATCCCTCAACGCCCCCAACGATCTCGCGATCCGGAACGACGGAAACATCTACTTCACCGACAGCGACTGGGGGACCCGCAAGGACATCGCGCACGCGCCGATGGGCGTCTACCGCATCGACCCTTCAGGCAAGCTGTCGCGCATCTTCGAGCTCGCCAAGCCGAACGGAATCGCCCTGTCGCCGGATGGTGCGGTCCTCTACGTCGGGAGCGACACCCAGGCCAAGGTGTGGCGTCTGCCACTCGACGCCGCCGGCCAGCCCGGCACGCCCGCCGTGTTCATCGAGGCCGCCGCGGTTCCAGGCGGATTCCGGGTCCCCGACGGGATCTGCATCGACGACGCGGGCGATCTCTACGTGACCAACAACGACGATGGCCTGAGCTCGATCGTGGTGTTCGATGCGACCGGGCACGCCAAGGCCAGGATCCGGTTTCCCGCGCGCCCTTCGAACTGCACCTTCGGCGGGGCCGATCGCCGCACGATGTACGTGACCACGTTGCACGCCATCTACCAGCTGCGCATGCCGGTCGCCGGGCTCCCCTGAGAGGACATCGCCGTCGGCGAGAGCGCCGGGCTCGTTCGGCGCGCTCGCCCGCAACGACCGTGGCGATCTCGTGTTGACATCTTCGCCGTTCGTTCCGACCATCGGTCCGTGCCGAAACCAAGCTCCCCCGCCCGGGCCAACCGCCCACCGACGACGTCCGTCCTGGTCGCGGCCCTCGCCATGATCCACCTGCTCGCCGGGCCGGTCGGCGCCGCGGCCCCGGGGAGCGCGAGCCCCGCCGCGCCCGCCGGACCGGATCGCGCGCCGCCCTCGAACGGCCGGGCGGCGCCCCCGCCGAGCACGACGGCGATTGGCATCGCACCGTTCGGACCCGCGGCCCTGTCCGCGGATCTGCGCGCGCGCCTCGAAGAGGCCGCGACCGCCGGGCTGCTCGCCACCGGGGCGAGCGTCGCCACCCGCGAGGCCGTCGCGAAGGCCGCCAGCGCCTCGGGGCTCGCCGCGTGCGCCGAGCCGAGCTGCCTCGAGCGGCTGGCTGGACCCGCCGGGGCGCGCGTGTGGCTCCGGGGCACCTGCCTCGTCGAGGGCAGCACCTACCGGATTCACCTCGAGCTGTTCGATTTGGCCGGCTCGTCGACTGGCTCGCCGGCGCCTTCGGTCATCCGTCCGGCTGCCACGACGTCGCAGGCCGAGCCCGGCGCGGTGGTGGCGGCGCGCGACGACACTTGCGAGATCTGCACCGAGGCCGAAGCCGCAGAGATGACCAACGTCGCGGCGTCGGCGCTGCGCGCCGCCTGGAAACGGTCGACCCCGCACGCCGCGGCCCCGGCGCTGATCCTCGGTCACGGGTCCGGGCCCGCCGGCACGACGGCGGCCGGGAGCCGGGTCACGCGCATCTCGGTGGCACCCGTCCCCACCGCGGAGGCTTCACCCCAGCCCTCGACCTGGCGACGGGTGTGGCCGGTGGCCCTGCTGGTGGCGGGTGTGGCCGCGATCGGTGGCGGAATCACCTTGCTCCACGAGGACGGTCGGCCCACCGACTACAGGCCCTACCCCGCCAATCTCTACGACACGAAGGGGTTGGCCATCGCGTCGTTCGCGTCCGCCGGGGCGCTGCTCGGCGCGGCGGCCGTGCTCTTCGCGCTCGGGCACAGCGACGCGCCCGACCCGGCGAGCGCCAGCGAAGCCCGCACGCCCGTGAGCAGGTAGCTCAGAGAATCTCGATCTGGCAGGTGGCCGAGCACCCGTCGCCGTTGGTCTGGTTTCCGTCGTCGCAGGCCTCTCCCCACGCACCATCGACCTGGCCGTCGCCGCAGCGAGGGACGGCCCGGCACCCGGGGCCGCATCCCGGCTGTCCATAGGTGGAGCGGTTGCTCCCATCGTCGCATTCCTCGACCCCTGGCTCGGCCTTCCCATCGCCGCAATAGGGACCGAGCCCTTCGCACCCCGGCAGGCACCCGCCGTAGCGGCCATCGTTGATCCCGTCGTCGCAGAGCTCCGTGCCATTGACGATCCCGTCGCCGCAGCTCGGATCGCACACCGTCCGCTTGGCCCCGAAGTTCCCGAGGGTGAGCTTGTACGAGGAGCCGCAGGTGAACCGCTCCGCCTGGAAGACGGCGATCTCGTAGACCTTTCCCACCGTCAGATTGAGCCGGGTCGCCGCCGCCGCGTCCAGTGTCACCAATCCCGCCACCGGCGGGTGAGCGCCCCCGAGGTCGACCGCGAGCTGGGCGTTCACGAACACCCAGACGTCGTCGTCGCCGATGAAGTTCAGCGTCTCCCCGCCCGCGTAGGTGAACCAGTAGCGCACGGCGCTGGTGAAGCTGTAGTTGTGCGGGACCATGTCCGAGTCGCAGGAGCCGAGGTATGCCCGCTCCGGACCGTCGGGGAGGCTCGCCCAGCCGCGATCGTCGAGGGGAAAGAACGGGGGCAGGGTCCAGCCGGTGGCCGCCGAGCCGCTCCACTTCTCGGAGTGGTCGAAGACGTAGGTCCCGTCCGGCTGTCGCACCAGCGTCAGCTTGTCGGGGACGGTCTTTCCGCGTGGGGAGTCGTGGTACCACTGCGCGTAGTCCGCCGCGGTGGTGAGCGCGGAGCAGGCGGGCGAGGGGATGGCCATCACCGGGGCCCGGTCGCTGCCGAGGAGCGGCTGAACCATCCCCGGGCAGAGGCCGAAGTAGACCGACTCGAAGTTCGGGTGGCCGCCCGGGGCGCTGCTCCACATGAAGTCGCGAAAGACCACGTCCACCTTCAGAGAGGCGCCGTCGCCCGAGCCAACGTCGTGACAGTCCCACCTTGGCTCGAGCGTGCAGGTGGCCGAGCAGCCGTCGCCCGAGGTGGTGTTGCCGTCGTCGCACTCCTCGCCGGGCAACACGAGCCCGTCGCCGCACGGGGACGAGCAGCCGTTCGTTCCCATGCACACCGGCTCGGCGCGACAGTCCGACGAGCAGCCGTCGCCACCCACGACGTTGCCGTCGTCGCAGGACTCGTCCCCCTCCTTGACCCCGTCGCCGCAGACCGTGAGGTGGCAGGACGCCGCCGGAGCCGGGCATGCATACCCCGGCTCCACGCGGCAGGCGCCGCTGCAGCCGTCGCCGGAGGTGGCGTTGCCGTCGTCGCAGGTCTCGGACCCGAGCACCAGGCCGTCGCCACAGACCGGCAGGCACCGGACTCCCACCACCGGACAGAGCCAGCCCGCCTCGATGGTGCAGGTGGCCGAGCAGCCGTCGCCGGAGCTCGTGTTGCGATCGTCGCAGGTCTCGGTGCCTTCGATCTGACCGTCGCCGCAGATCACGGCCGAGGTGCAGGGCGTGCCCGGGGTGGTGCAGATCCAGTCGCTCTCGATCTGACAGGTCGCCGAGCAGCCATCGCCCCCGACCTGGTTTCCGTCGTCGCAGGTCTCCCCCGGGTTGAGCCCACCGTTGCCACAGAGGTTCACGACCAGGCAGCCGGCGGGCAGCGGGCCGCCCCCGGCGCCCCCAGCGCCGGGGCCGCAGCCCCCGTCGGTGGCGGGTGGTCGCAACAGGTCGAAGCCGCCGTCCCAGGACGGCCCCACCGCCGCATCGAGCTCGCTCCCGCTCTGGCCCCCGCTGGCCGCGCCGGCGCCCTGGCCGCGATGGATGCTCGAGCAGCCGGCGACGCCGGTGGCGGCCCAGCCGACGGCGATCGCCAGAAGAGCCAACCCGACCCCCCCACCCCGATCCGAGCACCTGCGGGCCCGACCCGCCCAACACCGAGACGAAGACGAGAGCGACCGCATTGCGAATTCATCGGCAAGTCACCGATTCGCTCAAGCCCCTGTCTCGACATCGGCGCCGGGGTTGGATACAGGATCCGCCCGGAACCGGGGGAATTTCCCGATAGACCGCCGTTCGCAGCAACCGTGCGGCGCGGGCGACCGGTTGATGCTAGATTCCACGCTTTAGGAGGCACCATGCCGTTCGGACTCGGATTCGGTGAGCTGGTCATCATCCTGGTGATCGTCACAGTGGTCTTTGGCGCGACGAAATTGCCGCAGCTCGGCGACGGGTTGGGTAAGGCCATCAAGAACTTCAAGCGCTCGATCGAGCCCGACGACGTCGAGGAGGCCAAGCCCAAGCTCGAGACCAAGCCCGAGGGCTCCGCCAAGCACGAGTGATCGCGCCTGCCCGGTCTGCGGAACAGGCAGGCCGGTCGGGGCGCCCCACGGCCGTCCGCGACGGCCGCTTTCATGACGGCCGTCCTTGGCGACGGCCGTTTTCATGACGGCCGTCCTTGGCGACGGCCGTTTTCATGACGGCCGTCCTTGGCGACGGCCGTTTTCATTGACGGCCTTCCTGGCGACGGCCGTTTTCATTGACGGCCTTCCGCACGGGAGCGATCCTCGGGGGGCGTGCCCCGACCTTCGCATCGCGGCCTCAGGCTCCGCCTGGCCCTGTCCGTGGGGGTCACGCTGGGCGCCGCGGGCACCGGAGGCGGGCCGGGCGGCGCGCACTGGACCGACCGAGTCTGGCCCACGGGACGCGCCGCCGCCGCCGCGCACACCCCGCCCGATTCGCTCGAGACGACGATCACGACCCTCGCCCAGGCCCACAACGAGAAGGTCCGGGTCCAGGCGGCGCTGGTGCTCGGGCGGATGCGGGATCCTCGCGGCATTCCCGCCCTGACCCGGGCGCTCTCCGATCGGAGCGCCGTGGTACGCGCGGTGGTGGCCCAGGTCCTCGGCGATCTCGCCGCCGAGTCGGCTCGTCCCGCGCTCGAGGTGGCGACCCGGGACGACAGCCCCCTCGTGCGCCGGCACGCGGCCCAGGCGCTCCGCCAGCTCGTGCGGGCGGCGCCGCGCCATGTCCTTGCGGTGAACCCGATGGGCGACCGCACGGGTCGGGCCTCTCCGGCCTTGCGCGAACGGATGCGGCGCGCGGTGGTGGCCGAGCTCACCGCCCCCGCGGGCCATCCCTGGCCGGGAAGCTTCACCATCGACGGTGCCATCCGGGCCCTCGAGGTCAAGCAGGGGAGGCTCGAGGTGGAGGTGCGCTGCGACGTTCAGCTGATCCTCAGCACCCACCCCGGTCAAGCCATCGTGCTCATGAGCTCGGGCGAGGCCACGGTGCAGCGACCACGGGGGCGAATTCGGTCGGGTATGCTGCTCGACATGCAGAACGATGCCCTGCAACACGCCGTGCGAGGAGCGGCCGAGGAGCTGCGCCAGCACCTGGCGTCGCGGGCGTCCGCCACCACCACCACCACGCCGTCCACCGCGGAGTCCCCGACGGATGGCCACTGAGGCGCGCCGGACCGTCCTCGTCGGGGACGTGCACGGTTGCCTCGACGAGCTCGAGGCGCTGCTGCGGGTGGTGGGCGCCGATCCCACGTCGGACGAGGTGATCCTGGTGGGGGACCTGACCGCCAAGGGACCGGACTCGCGCGGCGTCGTGCAGCTTTGCCGGGAGCGGGGGCTCCGGGCGGTCCTCGGGAACCACGACGCCAAGGTCCTCTCGCTCGCGGAACCCGCCGGGCTCGATCCGCACCCCCCGGCCTCGAGCACGCACCAGGCCGTCGCGGACGCGCTCATGCCCGCGGACTGGGCCTACCTGCGGGCCCTGCCGCTCGTGCTCGAGGTGCCGACCGAGAACGCGATCGTGGTGCATGGTGGACTGCTGCCGGGGGTCGCGCTCACGGCGCAACCGCGCAAGTACCTGCTCAACCTGCGCAGCCTCACCCCCGACGGCCAGCCCTCGACGCGGGTCAAGGACGGCGTCCCCTGGGCGTCACGCTGGACCGGCCCCGAGCACGTGATCTTCGGTCACGACGCCGTCCGCGGCCTCCAGCGCTACGTCCACGCCACCGGCCTCGACACCGGATGCGTGTACGGTCGCCGTCTCACCGCCCTCGTCCTGCCGGAGCGCAAGCTCGTCTCCGTTCCCGCGGCCCGCCCCTACGCCCCGGCGTGACACTCTCCGCGGTGAGGTCTCACGGAATCCCCTCGCGCAGGCAGGCGGACAGATCGAAGAGCATGAACTCGAGGGCCTTCTCCTGGGGAGACAGCGCGGTGGTCACGCAGCCGGTCGGGAACGGGTACTCGGGCTTCGAGAGATCGTCGACGCCCACCATCCCGCTCCCGGATGACACGTGCAGATCGCTGAACACCACCTTGCCACACTTGGGCGCGGCGGAATCGAGCGGCGTGTTGAACGAGAAGTACTGAACCGAGTCGGGGTTGGTGGCGTAGATCCAGCGCTGGCTGGTCCCGCGCACGGCGTCCACCGTGTGCTTCGCGCCGTTGATGATCAGCTGACCGAGGGTGGTCGACGCCCCCACGTTCAGCAGCCACTGCGCGAAGTCCGCCCCCTTCGGAAACCCGGTGTCGATGGTGGAGGTGAATGGGCTGGCCGGATCGCCGAGGTGGTGAAAGGCCGCGACGGCGCGCAGGGGGCCGTTGGGGGGATTCTCGAGCCAGTAGTTGTGCCAGTGGGAGGCGAAGATCCGGCCGCCCATGTTGGCGTAGTCCTGGAAAGCTTGCAGCGCGGCCGGGCTCTTGTTGATGGACATCGGGATGCCCTCGCACGAGTGCAGGACGATGTCGTACGGCTTGAGGTTGTTCACGTCGTCCCACCACCCCGGGGCTCGGGTGAACGTGGCGCCCCCGTTGAGGGTGGGCGCGTACTGGCTGGTGCCGATTCCCTGGGTGTTGGTGGTGTTGCCACCGGAGTAGAGATTCACCCGGCCGGTCCCCGTCTCCATCGTGAACTCGGAGTCGTCGATCCCGATCTTGCGCAGCAGGCACTCGAGCGCGTCGAGCGCGCCGGTGGTGATGGCGATGCGGGGCAGATTGCCCTCGCTCTGGTTGCGGGGCAGGCGGGTCAGGTTGGGATCGGTGAGGGCGTTGGCCATGCAGGGGCTGACGCTGGGAATCGTGACCTGGCGCCGCCACTTGCCCACCTGGATCACGAGCGGGATGTTGGCGCCCGAGGGCACGTCCTCGAGCACGAAGTGACCGGCGGAGTCGGTGTTGGCTTGCACGATGGGGGACCCGGACAGGGCGGTGTCGCAGAGCAGGCAGGCCGCGCCTTCGGGCAGCGGCGCGAGGGGCGCGTTCGGGACGTAGACCGTCACGTTGTAGAGCGGCACCTTGCCAGCGGGATCGTAGACGGTCCCGGTGACGGTGGTCTTGTCCGTGCCCGAACAGGCGGCGACCGTGCAACCCGCGCCCACGCAACCGGACTGCTGGCAGCGCAGGCCCATGCAAGGCCCGGAGCCTCCGGTGCCGGACAGCAGCCCCCTCCCTCCGAACCCACCGCCGTAGGTCGCACCCGTTCCGTTGCCGAGGTGAATGGCATTGGTCTGGGCGGCCTCTTTGAAGGTACAGGAGCCGAACGCCGCCACCGTCCCCAGCAGGGTCACGAACGAGAACATGCGCATTGGAAGACCTCCGGGAGCAAAGCCACTGGAGCGAGACCGCCCGCCGCAAGGACCGAAGCCCCGAGCGCGATCGGTGACCTCGGCTTCTATCACAATCGCCGCTGCCGCCAGCTTGCGGCCTCGGCGCGCGATTCACCCGGGGTCGGGGCTCCGGGCAGGATGTCAGCGGCTGAAGAAGGGCCGGTTCGCGGCGTGGCCCGGGGGCCTCGCGCTGCTCGTGACCGTCGTGCGCGCCCGGGATGCGGCGCCCCGGCTCTCCAGGATCTCCCCGGCGCGTTGCCGGACGATGCGGCTCTCGTCGTGCGCGGCGGCCTCCCGCAGCAAGGGCACGGGGCCCGGCCCGAACCCCTGGAGGACGGACTCGCTCTTCTCGTAGCCGCGATCGCTCACGAGCGAGCGGATGAGGTTCTTGACCAGGCGCTCGTCCGAACGGTACTTCGGCTCCTCGGCCGCCGCGGCGCGCGCGGCATCGGCGCCCTCGGACCAGCGCTTGTGCTCGAGCGCGGCGTTGGCGAGCCGGTACGCCGCCTCGGGCCGCCTGGGGTTCTCCTTGCGGGCCTTCTCGAGCACCACGAGGGCCTGCTCCCACTCGCCCTTCGAGATGAGGGCGTCGGCGTCTCGAAAGCGCTCCTCGGCCGCCAGGGCCCTCCCCTCCGGCACCGGGGCGGCGGGTGAGGTGGGCGCGGTGGAAGGTGGATCCGCGGCCTTCCCGCGGGGCGGGCCGCCCGCCCCGACGGTCACCACGTGGGTCGCGAGCTTGTTCGACCCCAGAACGGGGGCAACTGGCGACGGGCCAGAAGCGGACCCGGGTCCCGCCGGCCGCGCGGGCACGGGAGCCGCGGGCCCGGTCGGGGCGGCGGCGGGCGAGCTGCGCGGGGGCCCGGGCGCGGGCCCGGAGGCCGGTCGGAGGGCGCTCTGGGACGAGCCGGCGGGCGCCAGGGGCGCCGACCGACCGCGGACACCAACCGCGACCAGGATCAGGGCCAGCACCCCGAGGACGCCGAGGCCGACCCACAAGCTCGTCTCCCGGTGCGCGGGCGGCCTGCCCGCCGCCCGGCCCGATGGGCTGGCGGCCACGGCAGCGGGCGCCGCGGGTGCGGCCGCCGCCGGAGCGTCGGCCGGTTTCCCCTGGCCCGGAGGCGTACCCTTGGAATGGGCATCCCGGGCGGCGCCCACCCCGGCCGGGGGGCCGTCGAGCGCGGCCGCGGTGGTCACGGCGTGCTGCGGCTCCGCGAGGGTCTCGTGCACGGAATGCTCGAGCGACGGGCCAATCTGGACAGCCCCGGCGGCTTGAACCGCCCCGGCGGCGCCCGTGAACGGCGCGGCTGCCTGCGCCGCCGCCCCTTCCGGGACGCGCGCCAGCGCCTCGGCGAACTCGACCGCGGTCTGGAAGCGGGCCTCGGGGGACTTCGCGAGGGCCCGGCCCACCACCGCCTCGAGCGCCTCCGAGATCCCCGCCTCGGGGACCAGTTGACGGAGCTTGGGCGGAGGCACGTCCCGATGCATGACCAGGATCTCGGCCACCTTCTCGGCGACGAAGGGCTTGCGCCCAGCCAGCATCTCGAACATGAGAACACCGACCGCGTAGATGTCGGTGCGCCCGTCGATGTCACCGGGCGAGCCGGTCTGCTCGGGTGACATGTAGCTCGGCGTGCCGAGCGCGAGCCCGGATGTGAGGGCGGGCCCATCTCGAAGCTTGGCGAGGCCGAAGTCGAGGATGCGAACGTGATCGGCGAGCCCGGCGGTGTCACCGAGGATCAGGTTCTCGGGCTTGAGGTCCCGATGCACGATGTTCTGCGCGTGGGCGTGGGCCACCCCGGCCAGGAGCTGCCGGCCTATCGCCACCGCCCGGGCCGGAGCCAGGCGACCCTGGCCGAGGAGCTGCCGCAAGGTGACGCCCGAGACGAAGTCCATGACGACGTAGGGCGACGCCCCCTCGACCCCGAAGTCGATCACCGAGGCACAGTTGGGATGCGACAGGCGGCTCATGGCCCGCGCCTCGGTCTCGAAGCGGGTCCGAAATGCCTGTTGAGAAGCGATCCACGGATGCAGGAACTTGACCGCCACCGCCCGTCCGAGCGACACGCGCTCGCCTCGGTAGACCACCCCCATGGCCCCGGCGGCCACGCGCTCCAGAATCGCGTAGCGCGCTTGCAGAACCATGCCGATTCGTGGGTCCGGGGGCGCGATTTCCACGGCGCTGACGATAGCACAGCGGCTCGGAGCGACGCCCGCCGACGGGCTCGCCATGAGGCTCGTGGTGGCCCGTGATGGGCCGCCGCCGCGCGCGACCTACATGCCGCTCAGGAACTTCCAGCTGTCGCCCTGCCGCTCGAGCACGAACCGGTGGTAGTCGTTCACCCGGCGGTAACGATCTCCCGAGGACTGCGAGGCGAGCTCGAACGATCCGTTCAGGAAGACGTCCACGTCGGCCTGCTGGTCATGCACGCGGATGTCGCGGAACTCGATCTCGTACCAGAGCGACCGCAGCCCTCCCAGCCGATGGCGCAGGATGTCCTTCAACCCATCGTACCCGTAGTCGTCGTCGGAGCGCGGGGTGCCCGAGTCCTCTCGGTACTTGTCGGAGGCCAGCGCCAGTAGACCCTCGACGTTGCGCTCGGTCAGGCGCGTGCGATACAGCTCGATGGTGTCGACGATCTTCTGGGTGTCGTCGTTCTTGAGGATGGTGGTCCCCGGGAAGAAGGTCGGGTGGGCGCAGGCGCCGCCCACCAGCACGCTGATCGACCAGAGCGCGGCCGCGAGGGCCAGCCCGAGCCTGGGCGCTCCGCGCACGGGCGAGTCCGCGAAAACCACCGGTCCACGTCTGCGTTGAGAGCACACGCCCCCCGCATTAGCACGATTCGTTCCAAGCTTTCCGGTCGAAGCGGCGCGACTTTCGCTCGTGTCGATCGGCGCGACCACCTCGCTGCCCACCGTGTGGAATGACGGAACGTCCCGACCCGCGATCGGTGGAGTGCCACTTTGACAACTCGGCAAGGAGGGCCGGGCTCCCGCCGATGACCGGCTCAGGGTTTGCGGATGGTCGCCGAGCGGGCCGAGGGCGGCCCGGCGGACGTTTTGAAGTTGGGGGCCGGAGCGGGCATGATTCCTGGAGATGTCCGAAAACGGCGAACACACCCGGGCCTTCCCGCGGTTCGTGCTCAATGCGTACGTCGACTACACGGGCTCGGAGGTGCTGCTCTACCACCGGGTTCAGAACATCTCGCTCGGGGGCGTGTGCATTCACAGCGCCTCCGTCGAGGAGGTGGGGACGCTGGTCGACCTCGTGGTGAACTTCCCGGATCTGGATGCGAGCATCGCGCTCCGCGGAGAGGTCGTGTGGGCCAACCGGGAGCCTCCGATGGACATGGGAATCCGGTACATCGAGCTCGATGACGATCGCCGCGACACCCTCAAGCGCTACCTCAGCCTGGTCCGGAGCAAGAGCCTGGCGCCGCCGCTGGAGTGACGCCGGCCCGAAGTCGCACGCGAACTCGGACCCGGACTCATCGGAACTTCCCGACAGACTCTCCTCAACTCAAGCTCAGAGAAACGCGCGGGGATCTCGGGCCAGGTGGGCCTCGACGCGCGCCAGGCGCGCGAGGTAGCGACGGAAGTCCTTGCCAGCGGGTGCGCCCGCGGTCCGCTTCAGGTACACGTCGGTGATGCGGGTCACCGCGAAGCGGCAAGCTGCGAATCGCAATTCGGTGCCGAGCAGCTCCCCTTCGGCGTCGCCGAGGCGGCGCTCGGCCTGATAGCCGTCGAGGAGGGCCCGGACCAGCTCCATTCGAAAATCCGTGCGGCCGAAGGCGAAGGCCAACAGCGTGACGGCGACGTCGTAGATCCAGCGTCCCCAGGAGGCCTGTTCGAAGTCGAGCAATGCCACCAGGGTCGCCTCGCCCACCGGGGCGCCCGGGGCCTGCGCCGAGAAGAGCACGTTGTCCACGAACAGATCGCCGTGGATCAAGCCGAGCGGCACGGGGGTGCGGGCCCGCTCCTCGCCGAGGCGCGCGAGCGCGGGCTCGAGCGTCTCGAGCGCCTCGACCAGGGCGCGATCCGGGTGCGGCGCGCCCGTCACGTGGGCGCGAACCTGGACCAGCCGGCGCGCCAGCTCGTCGGGCTCGTAGCGTCCCGGGCGATGATCGGCAAAGGAAGCGCCCCGCAGGTGCAGGCGCGCCAGGGCCCCTCCCACCTGCGCGACGTGTCCGACCTCGAGCTCGCCGCGGTGGAGCACGCGCCCGGTCACCCAGGGAAAGAGCGAGACGAAGTGGTCCCTCCAGACGAGGTACGGGCGTCCGCTCGCCGTCGAGACGGGCCGCGGGGTCGGGACCCCTGCCCCGCCGGCCGCCAGGTGCGCGACGATGGCTGCCTCGCGGGCCACGTCGTCCTCGGACTTGCCTTCGTTGACCCGGAGGAAACGCGGTCCGGTGGGCGTCTCGACGCGAACGTTGGTGTTGATGGTGCCGGCGGCGATGGGGGTGTGACCGAGGTAGTCGCGCTCGGCGAACCCGAACGCCACCAGAATCTCCTGAAGATCCGCGGGGGTCAGAATCCGGAACTGGGCCATGGGCCGCGCATGATAGCCTGGCCGCTCGGGGACGGGGGAAGGACAAGGCTCATCAAAGCTTGACGGGCGTCACGGTCCCCTGGTCTAGTGGACGCGAGACGAGGCGACGAGAGGATCGGACGGACGAACGGGATGGCTGGGCGCGACAGAGAGCAACTGATTCGAGAGAACCTGCCGCTGGTGCAGCAGGTCGCGCGCAAGCTCCGGCGGCAGATCACCGCCCACATCGACTTCGACGACCTGTGCGCCTACGGCTCGAAGGGGCTCATCGAGGCCGCCGATCGTTACGATCCACGGCACGGGGCGGCGTTCACGACCTTCGCGTACTATCGGGTGCGAGGCGCCATGCTCGACGGCCTGCGAACCATGGGGTGGTATTCGCGCGCGGACTACGTCCGCTACCGGGCCGAGGAGCGGGCCAACGAGTATCTCCGGAACGAGGCCGATCGGGCCGGCGCGGCCAAGGTCGCGGCGGGGGCCGCGCCGCCGCCAGACAGCGCGCGGGTCGAGGCGGCGCTCGGCAACGTCGCGGAGATCCTGAGCGGCATCGCCACCGTCCACATCACCTCGCTCGAGGCGGCCAGCGCCGTTCCCGACGACCGGTTCGAGGCCCAGGACGCGGCGCTGGATCTCGGCCGAATGGGCGAGCGCGTGCGCGCGGCCATCCGGGCCCTGCCGCCGCGCGAGCGCCAGCTGATGGAGCTGTACTACTTCGAGGACAAGAACCTGGAGGAGGCCGGAGCCGTCATGAACCTGTCGAAGTCGTGGGCGTGCCGTCTGCATGCACGGGCCATCGATCTGTTGAGGTCGGCGCTCGAGGCCGAGGCGGCCTGAAGGTGGCGGGCACGCGGGGCGGCACGCCGACGGCCAAATCGATGGCGACGGCGACGGCGTGGTGGTGGGGGGTGATCCTGGCGCTCGGCCTCTCGGCCGCGTGCACGACCGACCTGCTGCACGACCTCGACGAGTCGTCGGCCAACGCGGCGGTGACGGCGCTCGAGGGCGCGGGCATCGCGGCCGAGAAGACCACCGCCGAGGCCGTCGCCAGCGCCGCCGCGCCCCGTTTCGGGCTGCAGGTCCCGAGCCGACAGACGGCGCGTGCGCTCGCGGTGCTCGCCGAGGCCGGCCTGCCGCGCGCCGTCCGCAGCGGGTTCGCCGAGATCTACGCGCGACCGGCGCTGATTCCCTCGGCGTTCGAGGAACGGGCGCGCTTCGTGCTGGCCGCCACCGCCGAGGTGGAGCGGACCCTCGAGAGCGTGGACGGGGTTGTGAGCGCCCGGGTGCACCTCGTGCCCGAGGAGCCTGACCCGAGCGCGCTCGACGGCCGGATCCGCAGCCCGGCCCGCGCAGCGGTGCTCCTGCGCGTGCGTCCGGGTGTCCCGGGGTTGCCGCTCACCGATGTCCAGAGGCTGGTCGCGGGCAGCGTCCCCGGCCTCGACCCGGGCGCGGTGGTGGTGGTCGAGACACCGAGCGCGCCGCAAGCCAGGTCGGATACGAGGTCGGATGGCAAGTCCGAAAGCGCGCCCAAGGCCCCGACCGACGTCCTGGCGCGGCTCGGTCCCTTCCAGGTGGCACGAGACAGCCGCGGTCCACTGGCCCTGACCGCCGTGCTCACCCTGCTGGCCCTCGGCACGCTGGCGGTGCTGCTGCTCGTCACCCTGCGGCGCCGCGAGGCGAGCTCCGGGGCCGACGTTCCTCCCGGTGCCGCGCCGGAATGAAGTGGGGCCCCTGTTCCCACTCTCCCCGACACGATCGCACGCGCGCTCCCCTCGATCTCGAGCTCGAACACAACCTCAAACTCGACCTCGCGCCGGCTCTTCAGGATTCGGCGAGCTTCTTCTTCAGGGCCGCGAGCGCGTCGTCGACGCTGCTCTTCTCGGTGAGGGCGTTCAGCTTCCGCTCCGCCTCGACGGAGGAGGTCGTCCGGCCCCCGAGCTCCTCGGTGAGGCTGGCTTCGGCCTCGACCGCTTCGATCTTGTTCGACATCCGCTCGAAGTCGGCGAAGGCCGAGGTCGCCGCCCCGCCCGGACCGCCGCGCTTGGAGGCGCGGGCCTTCTCGCGCAGCGTACCTTGCCGGAGCTTGACGTCCTTGACCCGCGCCTCGAGGGCCTTCAACCCGGACATCAGCTGGTCCACGTAGACCGACTGCTCCTGCAGGGCCTTGCTGGTCTCGGCCCGCTCTGCCTCGACCGCCGCCCGCCGCGCCAGGGCCTCACGCGCGAGGTTGTCGTCGCCCGAGCGCACCGCCAGCGCGGCCCGGTCGTCCCAGGACCTGGCGTCTACGCCCAGTTGCTCGATGCGCTTTTGCAGGCGCTTCTCCTCGGCCATGCACGTCGCGACCTCCCCGCGGGCTTCGCGCGCGGCGTCGTCCATGTCGCGGACCATCTGATCGATTTCCTTGCCCGGATCCTGCATCGAATCGACCACGTCGTTGACGTTGGATTTGATGAGCGTCGACAGCCGGCCGAGAATACCCATGGTGCACGTGCCCTCCGTCAGCGAGGTTAGCACCGACATGGACGGGACGCCGACGCCGGTGGGCTCCACCGCGCGACGCCGGTGGACGACGAGCGCGGGACGCGGTCGTGTGGACTGTGATAGCTTCGATCCGTGCTGCTCGAAGACCTGGTCGGACAGGAGGCCGCCACGGCGATCATCCGCCGGGCCTGCGCCGCGCGGCGGGTGGCGCACGCGTACCTGTTCGAGGGGCCCGACGGCGTCGGCAAGCGTGCGGCGGCCGTGGGGCTGGCGCTCCTGCTCGATTGCGACGAGACACGGCCGACTGGGTCCGCCGGGAGCGTCGAGCTCCGCGCGTGTGGGCGGTGCGAGCCCTGCCGCCGGATCCTGGCCGGGATCCACCCGGACGTGGTCACCATCGCGGCGTCTGGTCCGCAGATCCTCGTCGAGCAGGCACAGGAGATCGTGACCCTCGCCCAGCGCAGCCCGCACGAGGCGCGCGCGCGCGTCATCATCGTCGACGATGCCGATCGCATGAACGCCAACGCCGCCAACTGCCTGCTCAAGACGCTCGAGGAGCCCACCGACCGGACCCACATCGTCCTGCTGTCGAGCGCGCCGGAGCGGCTGCTCGCCACGATTCGTTCGCGCACCCAGCGCATCCGCTTCCGCGGGGTCGGGCAGCCGGCCCTCCTCGGTCTGGCGCGGCGCCTCGGCGCCGATCCGCAGGCGGCCGAGGTCGCGGCGGTGATGGCGGACGGGCGGGTGGGTCGGTTCCTCGAATGGCTTGGAAGGCCCGGGCGGCAGCCCAATGACGGTGGCGGTGAGGGTGACGATGACGCGGCCGGCGCCACCGCCGGCGCGCTGGACGCCGACGGTGACCCCGAGACGGGAGCAGGCCGGCCGGGCGGATCCTCGCAGGAGACCCGTCAGATGGTGGCGGCCCTGCGGGCAGCGGCCGCCTCCCCGAACGTGGTCGCGCTCTTCGACTCCGCGGCCGCGCTCGGCGACAAGGCGTCGAAGGGGGCGCTCCCGGACGTCCTCGCGGTTCTGGCCCGTGTGTACCGCGACGCGCTCGCCATCCGCTCGGGCGCGCCCGAGCTGGCGCTCTTCACGCCGCAATCGGCCAGTGACCTGCACCTGCCGCTCGGGCTGTCCCTGCCGGCACTCGGCCGCGCGCTCGACGCCATCGTCGAGGCGGAGGCGGCCCTGATGGGCAACGTGAACGCCGTGATGGCCCTCGAACGCCTCTTGATCCATCTCAACCGCGCCGAGCGAACAGCATGACGATCAACCGTGAGGCGAAACATGACCTCTGACCCCGGGGACGACGAGCCCTTCGGCCAGCCCTTCGGGGACATCGGCGCCCCCGCGGGGCCCACGCCCGCCAGCGCGCGCGCGTCCGCTGCCGCTGCCGCTGCCCAGACCTCTGCCTCCACGCCCGATCCCGCCGAGCTCGGCCCCGTCCTGACCATCGCCGGTGTACGCCTGCGACCAGGGGGACGCAGCCTGACCTGCGACGCGGGGATTCTCGCGCTCGAGGTCGGCATCCCCGTCATGATTCAGTCCGAGCGGGGACCCGAGCTCGGCATCGTCACGGTCGCGCCCGCGCGACGTCCATCCCGCGGGCGCGTGCCACGCATCCTGCGGGTGGCGAACGATCGCGATCGCGAGCGCGCCGCGTCCGATCACGGCAAGGGCACCGATGCGGTCGATGTCGCCCGCGAGGTGGTGCGCGGCCTCGGGCTCGACATCAAGATGTTCCACGCGGACGTGCTGGGTGGCGGGCGGATCGTGCTCTTCTTCGCCTCCGAGGCGCGGGTGGACTTCCGCGATCTCGTGCGCGAGCTGTCGAATCGCCTGCGCGCCCGGGTGGAGCTGCGGCAGGTCGGGGTGCGCGACGAGGCCAAGATGGTGGGCGGCATCGGCTCGTGCGGGCGAGAGCTCTGCTGCAGCACCTTCCTGCCGCGGTTCGCGCCGGTGTCGATCAAGGCCGCCAAGAACCAGAACCTGGCGCTGACCCCGTCCAAGGTGTCGGGCCAGTGCGGCCGGCTCAAGTGCTGTCTGGTCTACGAGGAGGCCACCTACGTCGAGGCGGCCAAGAAGCTGCCCCGCATCGGCAAGCGGGTGGAGACTCCGGACGGCGTGGGCAAGGTCATCGACCTCGACATCTTGCGCGGCCGGGTGCGCGTCATGTACCAGGATGCTCCGCCGAAGGTGTTCGAGGCCTCCGAGCTGCGCCCAGTGGCCGCGGGCGCCGCTGCGGGACAGGACCCGGGACAGGGGCCCGGGCCGAGCGCGGCAGACCAGCTCGACCGCGATCCCCACGTCGAGCCGACCCCGGCGACCACCAAGAAGCCCCCACTCTGAGCCAGAGGACAAGCCAACGTGTCTCGCTTCTTCATCACCACGCCCATCTACTACGTGAACGCCGCCCCCCACCTCGGCACCTTCTACAGCACGGTGGTGGCCGACGCGCTCGCCCGGTTTCACCGCGCCTGTGACCGGCGCGACGGCCGCGCCGAGGGCACCTTCTTCGTGACCGGGCTCGACGAGCACGGCCAGAAGATCGAACGTATGGCCCGCGAGAAGGGCCTCGAGCCGCAGACCTACTGCGACGGGATCGCCGACAAGTTCCTGGCCATGTGGTCACGGGCCGAGATCTCGTACGACGACTTCATCCGGACCACCAGCCCCCGCCACCACAAGGCGGTGAACGAGATGTGGAGGCGCCTGCTGGCCGCCGGGGATCTGTACCTCGGGGACTACGATGGCCTCTACTGCGTGGGCTGCGAGGAGTGGAAGACCGAGGACGATGTGATCACCGAGGGCGGCGAGAAGCTGTGCCCGATTCACCTCCGCCCGGTCGAGCGGGTCAAGGAGAAGAACTACTTCTTCCGCCTCGGCCGCTATGCGGATCGGCTGCTCGAGCTCTACGATCGCCCGGGCTTCGTGCAGCCCGACGCCCGCCGCAACGAGGTGGCCGAGTTCGTTCGCGGTGGGCTGCGCGACATCTCCGTGTCGCGACAGTCGGTCAAGTGGGGCATCCCGGTCCCGAACGATCCGGGGCACGTCATCTACGTGTGGGTGGATGCCCTCACCAACTACCTGACCGTGCTCGGCGGGCCGGAGGCGGTGGCGGCGGGCGGGCGGGCGGGCGCGCTGTGGGCGGGCAGCCACCACATCATCGCCAAGGACATCCTGCGTTTCCACGCGGTCTACTGGCCCGCCTTCCTGATGTCGGCCGGGCTGCCGGTGCCGGCCAAGGTCTTCTGCCACGGCTACCTCACGGTCAAGGGGCAGAAGATCTCGAAGTCCATCCCGGCCACGCGCGTCGATCCCAACCAGATCGCGGACGCGCTGGGGATGGATCCGCTGCGCTACTTCGTGCTGCGGGAGTACACCTTCGGTGGCGACGGCGACTTCACCTACGAAGCGCTCCTGCAACGGTACGAGTCCGACCTCGGCAACGATCTCGGCAACCTGCTCAACCGCACCGTGAGCATGGTGCACCGCTACGTGCCCGGCGGGACCCTCGCCCCCCACCCGCCGAGCCCGGCCGAGTCGACGGAGGAGGTGGTGGTGCTGGGGCGAAACGCGGGGCGGGTGGCCGGCGAGCACTGGCAGGCCTTCTCGCCGTCGCTGGCGATCGAGGCGGCCTGGAAGCTGGTGCGCGCCGCCAACCGCTACGTCGACGGGCGCAAGCCCTGGGAGCTGGCCAAGTCCCCCGCCAACCTCGAGCCCGGGGGGGCCCTCGCCGGGGTGCTCGCCAACTGTTGCGAGGCGCTGCGGATCGTGGCCCAGCTGGTGGCGCCCGCCATGCCCGAGGTCGCGCGCCGGATCCTCGAGCAGCTCGGTCGCCCCTTCGAGGAGGCGGAGCGGTGGCCGACCGACGACGTCTTCGGCTGGCCCGGGGGCACGCTCGGCCCCGCGACGCCGCTGTTTCCGCGCTTCGAGCCCGCCGCCAAGGCCGACCTGATCGAGCGCTGGATGCCCTCGACGCCAGCGGAGGCGCTGGCCACCGGCGCCTCGCCGGTCGTCGCGGGCGGCACGGCGGGCGCTGGCGCGAGCGCGAGCGCTGGCGCTGGCGCTGGCGCGAACTCGGGGACGACCGGGCCCACGCCTTTCGGGATCATCGACAAGGTGGACTTCGATCGCGCCGAGCTGCGCGCCGCCCGCGTCCTCGCCTGCGAGCGGGTGCCGAAGACCGACAAGCTCCTGAAGCTGACGCTCGACCTCGGGACCGAGCAGCGCACCGTCGTGTCCGGCATCGCCGGTGTTTACCCCCCCGAAACGTTGGTGGGCCGCACCGTCGTCTACCTCGCGAACCTCAAGCCCGCGAAGATTCGCGGCGTGCTCTCCCAGGGCATGATCCTGGCCGCGGGAGACGCCGAGGTCCTGGCCCTCCTGACCCTCGACCGCGACGTGCCCCCCGGAACCCCGATCCGCTAGCGCGGCGGTTCGGGACCCTTGGCGCTTCAATTCAAGACGCACCTCTGGTAAGCACTGCCCATGGCAAGCGCGAAACCAGTCATCCCGTCCAACGCAGAGCCCATTGCCTTGCGCGCGGACGGAGCTCTCGACGTCCCCGACCACCCGATCATCCCCTTCATCGAAGGGGACGGCACCGGTCCGGACATCTGGCGCGCCTCGGTGCGTGTTCTCGACGCCGCGGTCGACAAGGAGTTCGGCGGCAAGAAGAAGATCGCCTGGGCCGAGGTCTATGCCGGCGAGAAGGCCAAGAACCTGTTCGACAGCTGGCTGCCCGACGAGACCCTCGAGGCCTTCAAGACCTACCTGGTCGGCATCAAGGGGCCGCTCACCACGCCCATCGGGGGCGGCATCCGCTCGCTCAACGTCGCGATCCGCCAGATCCTCGATCTGTACGTGTGCCTGCGCCCGGTGCGCTACTTCACCGGTGTCCCCTCTCCGGTCAAGCGCCCCGAGAAGGTGGACATGGTCATCTTCCGGGAGAACACCGAGGACATCTACGCCGGGATCGAGTGGGCGGCCGAGTCGGCCGAGGCCAAGAAGGTCATCGCCTTCCTGCAAAACGAGATGGGGGTGAAGAAGATCCGCTTCCCCGACTCGAGCGGCATCGGCATCAAGCCGGTCTCGCGCGAGGGCTCCGAGCGGCTGATCCGCGCGGCGCTGGACTACGCCATCCGGCACCAGCGCAAGAGCGTCACCCTGGTGCACAAGGGCAACATCATGAAGTTCACCGAGGGGGCCTTCCGCGACTGGGGCTACGCGCTCGTGAAGCGCGAGTACGCCGGCAAGGCCATCGGCTGGGACGACTGCGGCGGCAAGCCGCCCGCCGGGCAGATCCTGGTGAAGGATTCGATCGCCGACATCACGCTGCAGCAGGTCCTGACCCGCCCCGAGGAGTTCGACGTGATCGCCACGTTGAACCTGAACGGCGACTACCTGTCCGACGCGCTCGCGGCCCAGGTGGGAGGCATCGGCATCGCCCCGGGCGGCAACATCAACTACAAGACCGGGCACGCGGTGTTCGAGGCCACCCACGGCACCGCCCCCAAGTACGCCAACCTCGACCGGGTCAACCCGGGCTCGGTGATCTTGTCGGGCGTCATGTTGCTCGAGCACCTCGGGTGGACCGCCGCGGCCGCCCGCGTGGTGGCCGGCATGGAGAAGGCCATCGCGCAGAAGACCGTCACCTACGACTTCGCCCGCCTGATGGAAGGCGCGACGGAGGTGGCGTGCTCGGCCTTCGGGGACGCCATCATCCGGAATCTCTGAGCGAGCCCGTCCACATCGGTCGCCCGGTCGCTCCGGTCGGCCCCGCCCGTCTGACCACAACCCCATCGTCTCGGAGCACACACCCATGTCCCGCAAAAAGATCGCCCTGATTGGCGCCGGAAACATCGGCGGAGAGCTGGCAGCCCTCATCGCACGCCGCGAGCTCGGCGACGTCGTGCTGTTCGACATCCCGGAAAAGGAAGGGGTGGCCAAGGGCAAGGCGCTCGACCTCGAGCAGAACGGCGCGGTCCTCGGCTACGACGCCAAGATCACCGGGACCTCGAGCTGGGACGACTGCGCCGGCGCGGACGTGGTGATCATCACCGCGGGGGTGCCGCGCAAGCCGGGCATGTCGCGCGACGACCTGCTCTCGATCAACCTCAAGATCATCCGCAACGTCGGGGAGAACCTGAAGCAGAAGGCCCCGAACGCCTTCGTGATCGTCATCTCGAACCCGCTCGACGCCATGGTCTACGAGCTCAAGCGCATCACCGGCTTTCCGCGCAACCGGGTGGTCGGGATGGCCGGCGTGCTCGACGCCGGTCGCTTCCAGCTGTTCCTCGCCCGCGAGGCCGGGGTGGCGGTCAAGGACGTGCGCGCCATGGTGCTCGGTGGCCACGGCGACACCATGGTCCCCGTCACCAGCTATTGCACGGTGGACGGCGTGCCGATCACCCAGCTCATCGCGGCCGACAAGCTGCAGGCCATCGTGGAGCGAACCCGCAACGGGGGCGGCGAGATCGTCAAGCTGATGGGGACCAGCGCCTTCTACGCGCCGGCCTCGGCGGCCGTGCTGATGGCGGAGTCCTTCCTCAAGGACCAGAAGCGCCTCCTGCCGGCCGCGGCCGCGCTGGAGGGAGAATACGGCTACCACGATCTGTACATGGGCGTGCCGGTGGTGATCGGGGCCGGCGGCATCGAGCGGGTGGTCACCATCAGCCTCACCGCCGAGGAGAAGGCCATGCTCGACAAGTCGGCGGCCGCCGTGCGCGAGCTGATCGAAGCCTCGAAGAAGCTGTGAGCCACCGGCCATGAAGATTCACGAGTACCAGGCCAAAGAGGTGTTGCGCCACTACGGCGTCCCGGTGCCGAAGGGCATCGCCTGCTTCAGCGTGGACGAGGCCGAGGCCGCCGCCAAGCAGATCATCGCCGAGACCGGAGGCGAGGTGGTGGTGGTCAAGGCCCAGATCCACGCCGGCGGACGCGGCAAGGGGGGCGGGGTCAAGGTCGTCAAGGGGGCGGCCGCCGCCCGCGAGGTGGCGCAGAAGATCCTGGGGATGACCCTCGTCACCCACCAGACCGGACCGGCCGGCAAGCTGGTCAAGCGCCTGTTCGTCGAGCAGGGGATGGACATCGCGCGGGAGCTGTACTTCGGGGTGGTGGTGGATCGCGGCACCGGGCGGGTGATCGTGATGGTCTCGTCGGAGGGTGGCATGGAGATCGAGGAGGTCGCCGCCGAGCACCCCGAGAAGATCCTGCGCGAGGTGGTCGACCCGGCCATCGGGCTCGCCGCCTTCCAGGCGCGCAACCTGGCCTTCGGCCTCGGCCTCGGTGGCGCCTCGGCCAAGGCCGGCGCCGAGGTCTTCCTGGCCCTCTACAAGGTCTTCATGGAGACCGACAGCTCGATGCTGGAGGTGAACCCGCTCGTGGTCCTCAAGGACGGGCGGGTGCTGCCGCTCGACTGCAAGATGACCTTCGACGACAACGCCATGTACCGGCACAAGGATCTGGAGAGCTACCGCGATCTCGACGAGGAGGAGCCCTCCGAGACCGAGGCCAAGCGCTACGATCTCAGCTTCATCAAGCTCGAGGGCAGCATCGGCTGCATGGTCAACGGGGCGGGCCTGGCCATGGCGACCATGGACACCATCAAGTACTTCGGGGGCGAGCCCGCCAACTTCCTCGACGTGGGCGGCAGCGCCACCACCGAGAAGGTCACCGCGGCGTTCAAGATCATCACCGCCGATCCCTCGGTGCGCGGGATCTTCGTCAACATCTTCGGCGGCATCATGAAGTGCGACACCATCGCGGCCGGCGTGATGGCCGCGGTCAAGCAGGTGGGGCTGAAGGTTCCGCTGGTGGTGCGACTGGAAGGGACAAACGTGGAGCTGGGCAAGAAGATGTTGCAGGAATCCGGGCTGGCCCTGACGGCGGCCGACGACATGGCGGACGGCGCCCGGAAGATCGTCGCGCTGGCCGCCGCAGCGGGAGGTAAGGCCTGATGGCCATCCTGGTCGGCAAGCAGACCAAGCTCGTCGTGCAGGGGCTGACCGGCTCGGCGGGCACGTTCCACGCCAAGCAGATGCGCGAGTACGGCACCAACGTGGTCGGGGGCGTCACGCCCGGAAAGGGTGGACAGATCCACGAGGGCTTCCCGGTCTTCGACACGGTCGCCGAGGCCGTGGCCAAGACCGGCGCCAACGCCAGCGTCATCTACGTCCCGCCGCCGGGTGCGGCGGACGCGATCCTCGAGGCCGGCGCCGCCGGGATCGATCTCGTGGTGTGCATCACCGAGGGGATCCCCACCCTCGACATGGTGCGGGCCAAGCGCGTCCTCCGCGACATGCTCGGCGCCTCGGGGCAGCGGGTGACCCTGGTCGGTCCGAACTGTCCGGGCGTCATCACCCCCGGGTCGTGCAAGATCGGCATCATGCCGGGCTACATTCACATGGCGGGCAAGGTGGGGGTGGTCTCGCGCTCGGGCACCCTCACCTACGAGGCGGCTCATCAGCTGACCGCGCTCGGCCTCGGGCAGTCGACGGCGGTGGGGATCGGCGGGGATCCCGTCAAGGGGCTGGACTTCGTGGAGGTCCTGGCCCTGTTCGAGGCCGATCCCCAGACCCACGCGATCCTGATGATCGGCGAGATCGGCGGCACCTCCGAGGAGGAGGCCGCGGCCTTCGTCAAGGCCCACATGAAGAAGCCCGTCGCGGGGTTCATCGCCGGTCAGACCGCCCCTCCGGGCAAGCGGATGGGCCACGCGGGCGCCATCATCAGCGGCGGCAAGGGGACCGCGGCGGAGAAGATCGCGGCCATGCAGGCGGCGCGCATCGCCATGGCCCCGACCCCGGCCGACCTCGGCAAGACCGTGGCCCGAATGCTCGGCTGAGGAAACGCCACAGGAGCGACATCAGGAAGCGATGGCCCTCGCCATCACGTCACGTTCGTCACGTTCGTCAGCAACGCCGCGAAGGAGATCCGAGAGAATCATGGCCATCGAACGCACCTTTGGAATCGTGAAACCAGACGCCGTGGCCAAGAACGTCATTGGCGGCGTCATCGACATGATCGAGCAGACCGGCCTGCGCCTGGTCGGGCTGCGACGCCTGCGGATGACCACCGCCCAGGCCGAGGGCTTCTACGCTGTCCACCAGGCCCGCCCTTTCTTCGCGGACCTGGTGCGCTTCATGACCTCGGGGCCCTGCGTGGTGATGGCGATCGAGGGCGACTATGCCGTGTCTCGCTACCGCGAGGTGATGGGCCCCACCGATTCGCGCAAGGCACCCGAGGGAACCATTCGCGCCAAGTACGGCACCGACATCGAGAGGAACGCGGTGCACGGCAGCGACGCGCCCGAGACCGCCCGCGCGGAGCTCGCCTTCTTCTTCACCGGCTCCGAGCTGGGCTAGGACGCGCCTTCGGCGCTCGCGGGAAGGGGAGGACGGACGCGCCTTCGGCGCTCGCGGGGAAGGGGAGGACCCCTCCCCGCGGGCCCCTCCCGACGGACGACGTGAAGCCGGCCCGGATCTGCTTTGCTGGTGCTGTCTCCGGTTGGCAAAGCCAACCTCCGATCCGTAG
>Ga0265318_10000172_pt1 | contig 57357 bp, 70 predicted proteins | sample 4821metaG_FD_192431 | JGI IMG/M metagenome (GOLD analysis project Ga0265318, IMG submission 192431) | Rhizosphere microbial communities from Carex aquatilis grown in University of Washington, Seatle, WA, United States - 4-8-21 metaG | ecosystem: Host-associated > Plants > Roots > Rhizosphere >... | reverse complement strand
CTTGTGGGGAGGTCGAAAAACTTTGAGCGCAGCGAGAAGTTTTTCGGGTGGGGGAGCGGCGCAGGAGCCCCCACCCGAAAAATGCTGCGCATTTTTCGACCTCCCCACAAGGGGGAGGTCAAGAAAGACACGCCAGCATCGCATCCTGGTTGGGCTCGGCGGCGACGCGGATTTCCTTGAAGCGCAAGGGGGCAAGCGCGTCGGCGGCGGCTTTGCCGATGCAGACCGCGACCACGCCGCTCACGGAAAGTTTCGCCTCCGCCGCCAGCGCGCGGAAGATCGCGGCGCTGCGGGCGGAATAGAAGAGCGCGGCGTCGAGATCGGACGCAAGCACGGGAAGCACATCGCGCGCCGCGACCTCGTAGAGCACGGCGTTCTCAACCGCGAAGCCCTGGGCTCTGAGCAGCACAGCCAGCGTACCGTCGGCCTCGGCGCTTTTGATATGCAGCAGCGGACCGGCGGGGGGCGCGGCCCAGCCGGCAACGGAAGCGGCGAGCGTTCGCGAGTCGCCCTGCGCGTTGCGCACGTTCGTGAACCCCAGGCTCTGCGCCTCCTGCGCCGTCTGCGGACCGACGGCGAAAAGCGGCACGTCGCGCCGCGCCGTGCGCCGGGCCAGCGCGCGCACGGCGTTGGCGCTGGTGGCAAGCACGGCCTGCACGCGATCCAACTCGACCGGCGCGCCGTCAAGGAAGCGCACCTCGAGCAGCGGCATCGCGATGCCTTCATGGCCGAGCGCGCCAAGCGCCGCGACCGTGCGCGCCGCGTCTTCTTCGGGCCGCGTGATCAGCACGCGCATGTCAGAGGTCGAGCCAGGGCGCGGCGCGCGCGCGGATGCTCGAGCCCGCTTCGCTTCCCGCGCGCGCGGCGTCGCTTGCTGCGGCCTCGATATGGACGGCGACGTGATCGCTGCCGTCGGGCGCGAGCACTTCGCCGTCGAAGACGACGCGGCCGCCTTCGACGCGCGCCAGCCCCGCCATCGGCGAGCGGCAGGAGCCGCCGAGCGCGTCCTGGAATGCCCGCTCGCAGGCGAGCGCGGCCGCGGTATCGGCGTCGTTCAAAGGCGAGACGGCAGCGCGCGCGCGCGCGTCGTCCTCGCGCGTCTCGATGCCGATGGCGCCTTGCGCGAGCGCCGGCAGGAAATCGAGAAGCTCGGTCGCGCGGCGTTCGAGACCGAGGCGCTTCAGCCCCGCGAGCGCGAGCAGCATCGCATCCATCTCGCCCGCATCGAGCTTCTTCAGGCGCGTGTCGACATTGCCGCGCAGCAATTGGCAATCGAGATCGGGCCGCACGCGCAGGCATTGCGCCACGCGGCGCACCGAGCTCGTGCCTAAGCGCGCGCCTTTCGGCAGCGCCGCGAGCGTGGCCGCGGTGTTGGAAACGAGGACGTCGCGCGGATCCTCGCGCGGCAGCAAGGCCGCGATGGCGAGGCCGCGGGGCAGCGCGACCGGCACGTCTTTCATCGAATGCACGGCGAGGTCGATGCGGCTGCCCAACAGCGCGTCCTCGAGCTCCTTGACGAACAGGCCCTTGCCGCCGGCATCGGCGAGCGGGCGGTCCTGGATACGGTCGCCACTGGTCTTCAGGACCACGATCTCCGTGGGCACGCCCATCAGCCCCGCCACCATGTTCGCCTGGACGAGCGCGAGCTTGGAGCCGCGCGTACCCAGGCGGAGCGGCCCACCTTCATGGGATAATTCGTTTTGCGGCATGAGGCGGTTCGGGTAAGGCAACGCGCGTATCTAGCACGGGGCGCGGACGAATTGCGCGAGCTGACGGTCCTTGGCATCGAGACGAGCTGCGACGAGACCGCGGCCGCGGTGGTGCGCGGGCGCGCGCCCGGCCCGGGCACGATCCTGTCCAACATCGTCTTTTCCCAGCTCGACGCGCACAGGCCCTATGGCGGCGTGGTGCCGGAGATCGCCGCGCGCGCCCATGTCGAGCGGCTGGACGGGATCGTGTCGGAAGCGCTCGCCGAGGCGAGCACGGCCCTCACCGACCTCGACGCGATCGCGGCGACGGCGGGGCCGGGGCTGATCGGCGGCGTGATGGTGGGGCTCACCACCGCGAAGGCCTTGGCGCTGGCATCGGGCAGGCCCTTCATCGGCGTCAATCACCTGGAGGCGCATGCGCTGACCGCGCGGCTCTGCGAGGGCTGCGCGTTCCCGTTCCTGCTGCTGCTCATCTCGGGCGGGCATTGCCAGCTTCTGGGCGTGGAGGGCGTCGGCCGATTCCGCCGCTACGGCACGACCATCGACGACGCGGTGGGCGAGGCGTTCGACAAGACGGCCAAGCTGCTCGGTCTTCCCTATCCCGGCGGCCCGAACATCGAGAAATGCGCCTTGGACGGCGATCCCAGGCGCTTCGCCCTGCCGCGGCCGATGCGCGGCCGGCCGGGTGCGGACTTCTCGTTCTCGGGCCTCAAGACCGCCGTGCGCCAGATCGTGCAGGAGGAAAAGCCCGCGCCGTGCGATGTCGCGGCGTCCTTTCAGGCAGCCGTCGTCGATGTCCTGAGCGACCGCGCGTCGGCCGCGATGGACATGTTCCGGCGCGATTTTCCGTCTACGGAATTTGCCGGTTTCGGCCCCGACGGGCCGGGGCCGGATTTCGTGCTCGCGGGCGGCGTCGCCTCGAACGGCGCGATACGGACGGCGCTCACCGCGCTGGGCGCGCGCAAAGGCTTCAAGACAAAAATACCCCCGCCCGGGCTCTGCACGGACAATGCCGCGATGGTCGCCTGGGCGGGGGTTGAACGTGGCCAGCTTGGCTTGTTCGACGGGCTGGGGATGTCGCCGAAGGCCCGCTGGCCGTTGGCCGCGCCTTGAGGGGGGAGCTGCCGGCGCGGCCAAACTCCTACATTCAGATCATCGCGAGCGAGGTCGCGACGAGGAGCAGCCCCGCGGCCGCGATCAGGGCGGCGCTGAGGAAGCTCACCAGATTGGTGTCGCCGGTCTCGCGGCGGGCGCTTTCGACGAATTCGTGCATGGCGGTCTCCTATGTGTTCCGCGACATGGAAGAGCCCCTCCCGTGCCGCCTTCAAAATCTTCCCGGCTCATCGCCGGACAGGAGTGAAATAGGAGCCTCGACCGCCTGTTACAAGTGAACGATTTATGTAATGTTCAGTATTCAATGGTGACAAAATTCCAGTAACTATATGATATAAAAGGTATTTTCCAGGAGAAATATAATGTCGCGCCCAAAAGCATGGCTGGGATGCGAAAAAAACAAGCCTCGAAACCGGCCCCTTCCGCGCCCGTCTGGGGGAGCAAAAAGGGCCGGCCCGGATGGCGCCTCTAGCGGACCGGAAGGCCGCCCATGAGATAGAGAACGAGCAGGACGACGAGCACCAAGCCCAGCACGCCGCCAAGGCCGGGGCCGCCCCAGGTCCGGTAGCCGTAATAGCCGCCGCCGCCGCCCAACAGCACAATCACAAGCACGATAATCAGAAGCATTGTCATGGTGGTTTCCTCTCTGAAAAGTGGAAACGCGCGAGGTGGGGATTCGGTGCGTGCGCGAATGCCGACATCCTTCGAGGGCCGCGTACCGCGGCCACCTCAGGATGACGACTGATGGGTTTGTTCAAACTCCCTAAGTCGCGTCACCCTGAGGTGCGAGGCCGAAGGCCGAGCCTCGAAGGGCGACGCGTTTCTCGGTGACAACCGGGTTCGGTTGCAGCACAACACCGTCCATGAAACTCGCCACCTGGAACATAAATTCCGTGCGGCTGCGCATCGGTCTCGCGAAGCGCTTCCTGAAAGAGCACCAGCCGGACGCGATCGCGCTGCAGGAGACGAAGGTCATAAACGACCTGTTCCCGCGCGCGGCCTTCGCCGAGCTCGGTTACGTGCATCAGGCGATCCACGGGCAGAAGGGCTATCACGGCGTCGCCATCCTCTCGCGCGTGCCGTTCCGCGAGCAGTTCTCCAACGAGTTCTGCTCCAACAGCGATTGCCGCCACATCCAGGTGACGTTCGAAAACGGCGTCGAGCTGCACGATTTCTACGTCCCCGCGGGCGCCGACGTGCCAGATCCCGCCGTCAATCCGAAATTCGCGCACAAGCTCGCTTTCCTGCGCGAGATGGCGCAGTTCTTCGACAAGCGCGGCAGGCGCTGCGACCCCGTGGTGATGGTCGGCGACCTCAACGTCGCGCCCTTGGAGAACGACGTCTGGAGCCACAAGCAGCTTCTCGGCGTCGTCAGCCACACCCCGGTCGAGACCGGACTGCTCGCCCAAGTGAAGGCGTCGTTCGACTGGACCGACGTGACGCGCGAATTCGTGCCCGCGAGCGAGAAGAGCTATTCGTGGTGGAGCTATCGCGCGGCCGATTGGGCCGCCTCGGACCGCGGCCGCAGGCTCGACCACATCTGGGTGAGCCCCGCGCTCAAGGGCGCGGTCAAATCGCAGCAGATCGTGCGCAAGATGCGCGGCTGGAAGCTCGCCTCGGACCACGTGCCGGTGGTGATGGAATTAGAGCTCTGATCGACCTCCCCCTTGTGGGGAGGTCGAAAAATCCTGGAGCGTCAGCGAAAGGATTTTTCGGGTGGGGGCCGCAGCCCCGCACCGTTCCCCCACCCGAAAAATGCTTCGCATTTTTCGACCTCCCCACAAAGGGGCAGGTAAAATTTACGCCGGCGTCGCCCTGAGTTCGCCCGCGCGCTGGCGGTAGAGGCTCGCGAAGTCGATCGGCTCGACGAGGAGCGGGGGCATGCCGCCGTCGCGCACCACGTCGGCGACGATGCGCCGCGCGAAGGGGAAGATGATGTGCGGCGCCTCGATGAGGAGCGCCGCCTGGCGCATCTCCTCCGGCACGTTCTGCAGCAGGAAAAGGCCGGCATAGACGAGCTCGAGCAGGAAGATCGGCTTGTTCTCGCTCTGCGCCGAGACGCGCAGCTTGAGTTCGACCTCGTAATGCTCCTCGTCCATCTGGCGGGCCTGGAGATCGACATTGAGGTCGATCTGGGGGCGCTGCGCCGTCATCGCGGTCTGGGGCATGCCCGGATTCTCGAAGGACAGGTCCTTGATGTACTGGCCCATCACCTGCAGCCGCGGCTGGCCGCCACCGTTCGCCCCGTCCGTCGCCGTACCGCCGCTGCTCATTTGTCCATCTCTTTTCAAGAAAAGCGCGCGTGCCGCTACCATGGAAGCCAAGCCCCTGACAAGCCGAAGGACATGGCCGAAGGACATGGAACCGTCCCAATGCGTTACTATGTTGGGCCCGGCGCTGGACCTGCCCCGGCCCGGGGGCTAGGTTTGGGGCTGAGGAACGGAACGTGATGGCGAACTCGGAGATCCTGGACATTGTGCTGATCGCGGTGGCGGGTTTCCTGCTGTTCCGCCTCTACTCCGTGCTCGGCCGCCGCACCGGCCACGAGCGCCCGCACGACGACGCGGCCTATCGCTTCCAGCCCAATCCCGAAGCCCCCGCCGCGCCGGCGCCCGCGGACAATGTGGTGACCCTTCCCGGCGCAAAAGCCGCGGACGCCAAGCCCACCGATCCGGTGGCGCAGGGCCTCATCGACATCAAGCTCGCCGACCGCAATTTCGAGACCGAGCGGTTCCTTTCCGGCGCGCGTCAGGCTTACGAGACGATCGTCACGGCCTTTGCGAACGGCGACCGCGCCAGCCTGAAGCCGCTGCTCAGCGACGAGGTCTTCCACGCCTTCGACCAGTCGGTCACGACGCGCGAGAGCGCGAAGGAGACGACGCAGTTCACCTTCGTCGGCTTCAAGGACGCCAAGATCGTCCATGCCGCGCTCAACGCGCGCGCGGCCGAGGTCACGGTGGCGTTCGGCGCGCAGTTCATCTCGGCCGTGTTGAGCGCGTTGGGCGCCGTCGTCGAGGGCTCGCCCACCACGGTGCGCGACGTGACGGATGTGTGGACCTTCTCCCGCGACACCCGCGCGCGCGATCCCAACTGGACGCTGGTGGCGACGTCGGGCGAGATTGCTTGAGCCGCGCCTCCAATCGTCATGGCCCGCTTTATGCGGGCCACCCACGGACGTTTTCTCGATGGTGCAAGATTGCCGTGGGTCGCCCGGACAAGCCGGGCGATGACGAGAGTGGAGTGATGTTGGAGCGTAACGCGTCATGAACACGCGGCGCGCGGTTGCGGCGCTGTTCTTCATCGCTCTTCTTCTCACTGCCGCCGCGTTGTGGCGGCTCGCGCACAGGCCGCAGGCGAACGCGCTGCTGCTCAGCCACGCGCATTTCTCCGATCTTGAGGGCTGGAACTACACCGATCCGCAGGGTGCGCTCGCGGCGTTCGTGCGCTCCTGCGGCGTGATGATGGCGGCGCCGCCGGAGACCCCCGTCGGCGCCTATGCGGGAACGGTCGCGGACTGGCGCGGCGTGTGCGACGCGGCGGGCAAGGCGGACGCGAACGCCGCGCGCGATTTCTTCGAGCAATGGTTCGCGCCGATGGCGATCGGCGGCGACGCGCTGTTCACCGGCTATTACGAGCCGCAGCTGCATGCGAGTGTGGCCCGTCACGGCCGCTACCAGACGCCGGTCTACGGCTTGCCCACGGACCTCGTCACCGTCGATCTCGGCCGCTTCCGCGACAACCTCAAGGGCGAGCACATCGCGGGCCGCGTCGAGAACCAGCGTCTCGTACCCTATCCGGCGCGCGCCGCCATCGACGCGGACGGCGTGCGCGCGGCGAAGACGCTGTTCTATGCCGACGATCCGGTGGCGGTGTTCTTCCTGCACATCCAGGGTTCGGGCCGCGTGAGCTTCGACGACGGCACGACGGCGCGCGTGGCGTATGCCGGGCAGAACGGGCGGCCCTATACCGCGATCGGCCGCACGCTGATCGCGCAAGGAGAACTGACGAAAGACAAGACCTCGCTGCAGACGATCCGCGCCTGGCTGCTCGCGCATCCCGACAGGGCGCGCACAGTGATGGAGAGCGACGCGTCCTTCGTCTTCTTCAAGGAAGACGCGATCGGCGATCCTGCGCTGGGCGCCGTGGGCAGCGAAGGCGTGGCGCTGACGCCCGAGGCGAGCATCGCGGTGGACGAGAAGAGCCATCCCCTGGGCGCGCCGTTCTTCGCCGCGACCACGCTGCCCGGCGGCCGCGCGAAATTCGACCGTCTGTTCGTCGCGCAGGATACCGGCGGCGCGATCACGGGCCCCGCGCGCGCCGACGTCTTCTTCGGCTTCGGTGCGCGCGCCGAAGCGCTCGCCGGCGAGATGAAACAGACGGGCCGCCTCTACGTCCTGCTTCCCAAACCTGTGGCGGCGCGCATCAAATGAAACGGCGCATCAGCGACACCGAGCGCGCCGAGTTCGAGGAAGCGTTCAAGGAAGCAAGGCCGATCCGCAAGGACGCGCTCCCGCGCGGCGAGGCGGCACCCACGAAGCGCGCGCCCACGCCGGGCGGCCTGGACGGCAACACGCAGGACCGCCTGCGCAAGGGCCAGCTCGACCCTGATGCCCGCATCGACCTGCACGGCATGACGGAAGACGTGGCGCATGACCGCCTGCTTGCTTTCCTGCGCAACGCCCAGCGCGGGGGCGCGCGGCTGGCGCTGGTGATCACCGGCAAAGGCGCGCCCACCCGCGACGAGCACGCCCCATTCGACATGGAGCAGGAACGCCGCGCGCGTGGCGTGCTGAAATCGATGGTCCCGCGCTGGTTCTCCGAACCCGACTTCGCCGCGCTGATCGCCGACACGCGCACCGCCCACAAGCGCCACGGCGGCAGCGGCGCGCTGTATGTGTATTTGCGGAAGAGGAAGTAATTTACCTCCCCCTTGTGGGGAGGTCGAAAAAGCGGCGAGCGAAGCGAGACGGTTTTTCGGGTGGGGGAACGGTGCGGGGCGCCTTGCCCCCACCCGAAAAACGCTTCGCGCTTTTCGACCTCCCCACAAGGGAGAGGTGAAAGTGTGTCACTGCTTCGCGCTGGCGAATCGCAAGCCCTCGCCTTCGCCGTTCTCGGGCGGGAGAAGCCTGATGCCGGCTTGGCGGATCGCGGCTTCCATCTTGATCATGGCTTTGCCCCGCGTGTCGCTCTTGGCGCGCTCGAAGCGCTTGACGGTGTCGAGCGGGATGCCGGACTTCTGGGCCAGCTTGGCTTGCGTCCAGCCGAGAAGGGCGCGCGCGGCTTTGGATTGGCTTGGGCTGATCATGACTTAAGACGGGCGCGTATCAGCCAAATTGGCTACCTAATGCGCTAGAAAGTTTGATTTCTGCATCTCTAAAGAGATATAAGCCGCCCCCTGGAGCAACCTACCGGGGGTAAGCTGTGCCAAAGTCCAATGAGAGCGAATCGAGAAAGCGGACGGCACGGGCCAAGACAGCCAAGCATCCTTCCAGTGTCGACCGTCACGTCGGCGCGCGGATGAGAGCGATGCGCAAAGCCCGCGCGCTGACGCAGGCCGATCTCGGCAAGGCGCTCGGCGTCAGTGCCATGCAGGTGCAGAAATACGAATACGGTCGCGACCGCATCGGCGCGAGCAGCTTGTTCGATGCCGCGCGTATGTTCGGGGTGAAGGTGAGCGCGTTCTTTGAGGGACTCGGATAGAGCGCGCCGGACCGTTCCCCCACCCGAAAAACGCTTCGCGTTTTTCGACCTCCCCACAAGGGGGAGGTTAAGTCTCAGAGCTTCGCCAGCGTCTTCAGCGACACTTCCGGTCTTGCGCCGTAGTGCGAGATCACTTCCGCCGCCGCCAGCGCGCCGAGGCGGCCGCACTCGGCCAGGCCCAGATCGTGCGTCAGGCCGTACAGAAATCCGGCGGCGAACTGGTCGCCGGCGCCGGTGGTGTCCACCACGCGCGCGACGGGGGCGGCGTCCACCACATGCACCTCGGCGCCGCGTGCGATCACGCAGCCTTTCTCGGAGCGCGTCATCGCGGCGATCAGGTTGCGCGCGCGCAAGGCCTGCAGCACGTCGTCGAACGCCTCGACCGCGAACAGCGCCTTGGCCTCGTCCTCATTGGCGAAGAGGATGTCGAGGTCGCCGAGCAGACCTAAGAACTCGTCGCGGTAGCGGCCCATCAAGAACGGATCCGACAGCGTGAACGCGACCTTGGTGCCGCACGCCTTCGCGGTCTTGATCGCGGCGAGCGAGGCCTCTTTCGCGAGCGGCGCGTCCCAGAGATAGCCTTCGATATAGATGACATGCGAGTCCGCGATGTCGTCGTCCTTCACGTCGGCGGTGCCGAACTCGCGCGCGGCGCCGAGATAGGTGTTCATGCTGCGCTCGCCGTCCGGCGTGACCGCGATCAGGCAGCACGCCGTCGAGGGACCGCTGTCTGCCGGCGCGGTCGTGTAGGTCACGCCGGTCGAACGCATGCTGGCCTCGAACGCTGTGCCGAGGCGGTCGCGCTTGACGCGGCCGGCGAAATTCCCGCGCGCGCCGAGCGAGGCGAGCCCCGCCATGGTGTTGGCGCACGACCCGCCCGCGACCTCGCGCGGGCCTGTGAACGCGCCATAGAGCTCGCGCGCGCGATGCTCGTCGATCAGGGTCATCACGCCCTTGGCGATGTTGTGGGTGAGGAGGAACTGGTCCTCCACCGCCGCGAGCACGTCGACGATGGCGCTGCCGAAGCCGGTGACGTCGTATTTCCTGGACATAATCCGGTCTCATCCGTGCGTGAAGGTCAGCCGCGTGGTAAAGGAGCCCCACGATGTTCGCAAGCTTAGGCCGCGCCCTCGCCTCGTTTTTCGATCCCGCCCTGTGGGGCATGATCGTGAAGGCGCTGCTGCTCACCATCGTCCTGTTCGTGGCGATCGTGGTGGGCATCGAGTACCTGCTCCACTTCCTGCCCACGCTCGGCGCGCCCTGGGTCAACCGCGCGATCGAGGTCCTGGCGCCGATCCTGACCCTGATCGGGCTGCTGGCGGCCGGCGGGCCGGTGGCCGCGATGTTCGCCTCGCTCTATCTGGACCGCGTCGCCGACGCGATCGAGAACCGCACCTATCCGGGCGCGCCGAAAGCCAAGGGCATGTCGCTCTCCACCAGCCTGGGCGCGAATGTGCGGCTGGCTGGCGCCGTCATCCTCGTCGACCTCCTGCTGCTGCCGGCCGAGGCTTTGGCGCCGGGCGCGGGCGAGATCGTGACCATCATCGCCAACGGCTTCCTTCTGGGCCGGGAATATTTCGAGCTCGCCGCCCTTCGCCATCTGGAGCGCGAGGCGGCCGATGCGCTGCGCAAGCGCAACGCCGGCCGCATCTTCGCGGTCGGGCTGATCGTCTCGGCGCTGAGCTATGTCCCCTTCGCCGATATCATCGCGCCCTTGTTCGGAGCCGCGATGATGGTGCATCTCTACCAGCGCGTTCAGCGGGAGCCCGCAAGATGAAACCGTTTATGCCCGCACTGGCCCTGTGCATGCTGCTCGGCGCCTGCGCCGCGCGCCCGCCGCAGCAGGAGCGCGTGCCGCTTCCGGCCGCCCCTCCGCCCGGCGAGCCCGCGAGCACCGAAGGCATGAGCGCCGCCTCGCTCAAGCTCGCCTTCGGCGCCCCCGCCTTCACGCGCAAGGACGGCGGCACGGAGCTGTGGCGCTATGACGGCGCGAGCTGCCGCGCGTTCTTCTTCCTCTATCCCGAGGCGAACGGGTTGGTGGTGCGCCACGTCGAAACCTCGCCGCGCCCGGTCGACGCGGCCGCGGACCAGGCGTGTCTCAATACGCTCAGGCACAAGATGGCGCCGCCCGTATCCTAAAAAATAACGTCATGGCCCGGCTTGTCCGGGCCACCCACGGACGTCTTCTCGATAGTGCAGGATTGCCGTGGGTCGCCCGCATAAAGCGGGCGATGACGATGGGGTTAGGAGCGATCACTTCGCCAGATCGCTTTCCCGCGTCTTCTCCTTGAACTTGCACAGATCGCGCTCGACGCAGGTGGGGCACAGCGGCTTGCGCGCGACGCAGGTGTAGCGGCCGTGCAGGATCAGCCAGTGATGCGCATGCAGCGCATATTCGTCGGGCGTGCGTTTGACGAGACCGTCCTCGACCTCGCGCGGCGTCTTGCCCGGCGCAAGGCCCGTGCGGTTGGCGACGCGGAAGATGTGCGTGTCGACGGCGATGGTCTTCTCGCCGAACGCGACGTTGAGCACGACGTTGGCGGTCTTGCGTCCGACGCCGGGAAGCGCCTCCAACGCCTCGCGCTCGCGCGGCACCTCGCCGTCATGATTCTCGAGAAGCAGCTTCGACAGCGCGATGACGTTCCTGGCCTTGGTGCGGTAGAGGCCGATGGTCTTGATGTAAGCGGCCAGCCGCTTCTCGCCCAGCGCCACGATCTTCTTCGGCGTGTCGGCGACCTTGAACAATATCGCGGTCGCCTTGTTCACGCTTCTGTCGGTCGCCTGCGCCGACAGCACGACGCTGACCAATAGCGTGAACGCGCTCTCATAGACGAGCTCGGTCCTGGGATCCGGCATCATCTTTTTCAGGCGCGCATAGAATTCGCGGATCTCGGATTTCGTGAGCAGCTTCTCCATGCACCGATCTTTGCCAAGAAATCGCCGCAAAGCCAGGCGGGAACTGTTCTGCGCGCTCACCCGTTATTCCTGCGAGACGAGCAGGAGGCCAGTATGCGTCTGAAGAGTTTCGCCGCCGGCGCGGCCATATGCGCGACGCTCGCGCTCGCGGGCTGCGGCACCAATCCGGGCGACCGGGCGGTGTCGGGCGGCCTGATCGGTGCGGGTGCCGGCGCGGTTGTGGGTGCCGCGGTGGGCAACCCGGCCGCGGGTGCCGCGATCGGCGGCGCGACGGGCGCCGTCGTCGGCGCCACGACCGATCCCTGCTCGCTCGATCTGGGCGATCCGTTCTGGAAGAACCACGATGGACGCGCGGGCTATGAGCGCCGCTGCGGGCACCCCCCTCCCTAGCAGCGTCGAGAAACTCTAGTCCGCCTTAACGGCCCAGGCCCGTCGTCAGACAGCGGGTCTGGGCTGTTGCGTTAGAGAAGCTTCGCGTTCCATCATTCGCGCCATGACGGACTCCATTCTCCTCGATACCGTCTTGAGGCCCGCACCGCCGCTGCCCTCGCGCGTGATGGGCGCGATCCTGAGCATCGTCGCCAGCGTGAACTTCGCCTTCGCGCTCTATTTCGTGGCGCAAGGCGCGTGGCCGGTCATGCCGTTCATGGGATTGGACGTGGCGCTCCTGGCCTGGGCGTTCCGCGCCGTCACGCGCGAGGCCAGGCGCGAAGAGCACATCACCCTCACGCCTTCGCTCCTGCGCATCGAGGCGCGGCCGCCGGAAGGGCCGGTGCGCGAGACCGAGATGAATCCCTATTGGGTGCGCGTGGCGATGGACGAGCCTCCGGGACGGGCGAGCCGGCTCACGCTGTGGAGCCACGGCAAGAGCGTTCGCGTCGGCACCTTCCTGCCGCCGCAGGAACGGGCGAGCTTCGCGGAGCGGTTGAGGGCGGCGCTTTCGGCGGCAAAGAATTTCAGGCTCGAATGATCGCCGCTTTTCCTCTCCCCTTGTGGGAGAGGAAGAAAAATCATGGGTTTGGGCGGAGCGCAGCGAAGACCAAGCCCTTGATTTTTCAGGTGAGGGGCGAGTCCGGCGGTCGCAACCAATCTCCCCTCACCAGCAAAATCTAAGCGCTTAACTGCGCTGCGCTCCGTTAAGCGCAAGATTTTGCGTCCTCTCCCTCAAGGGGAGAGGAAACAAAGAAGCAAGAATCGGGTCGCGGGCATGCGTCCGCCGCTTCATATTCGCTCTATGATCATCCCCATGAGAACCAGCGAAAGCGGACCCGATTGGAAGCGCATGGCGCGCGCCATCGCCTTCCTGAGCGAGAACTATCTGGACCAGCCGAGCCTGGACGAGGCGGCGGACGCGGTGGGGCTGTCGCCGTTCCACTTCCAGCGGCTGTTCACGCGCTATGTCGGTGTCAGCCCCAAATCCTTCGTCGGCCACTTGACCCTCGACCGCGCCAAGCAGGAGCTGGCGGACGGCGCGAGCGTGCTGGGCGCGGCGCTCGAGGCCGGGCTGTCGGGGCCGTCGCGGCTGCACGACCTTGCGCTCAAGATCGAGGCGATGACGCCGGGCGACTATGCGCGCGGCGGCGAAGACATCGCCGTCGACCACGGCTTCCACGACTGCCCCTTCGGCCGCGTGCTGGTGATGGCGACCGGGAAAGGCGTTTGCGGGCTGGCCTTCGGCGACGAGGGCGAAGACGCGCAGACGATGGCCGACATGCGCGCGCGCTGGCCCAGGGCGCTCTATCGCGAGAACCAGGCGCGCACGGCGCGCATCGCGGCGCAGATCTTCGAGCAGGCGAGCGGCCCGCTTTCGCTGCATCTCATCGGCACGAAATGGCAGATCAAGGTGTGGCAGGCGCTGCTCGCGATCCCGCCCGGCAAGGTCTCGACCTATCGCGATGTCGCCTGCAGCGTGGGAAGCCGGAATGCGAGCCGCGCGGTGGGCGCCGCGGTCGGACGCAATCCGATCTCGTGGCTGATCCCGTGTCACCGGGTGCTGGCGAGCAGCGGCGCGCTCACCGGCTATCACTGGGGTGTCGCGCGCAAGCGCGCGATGCTGGCGCTGGAAGCGGCGCGCTACGAAAGACCCAGCACGTCTGCCATCGCGTAGAGGCCGGGCTTTTTGCCCTGCCCCCATTTCGCCGCGGCCAGCGCGCCGCTCGCGAAGATCGCGCGGTCCTGCGCCGAATGCGACAGCACGAGGCGCTCGTGCGGCCCCGCGAGGATCACCTGATGCTCGCCGACCACGGTGCCGGCGCGCAGCGAGGCATAGCCGACGTCGTCGCGGCCCGACGCTTCGCCCAGCATGAGCGCGGTGCCCGAAGGCGCATCGATCTTGCCGCGGTGATGCATCTCGAAAATACGCACGTCGAAACCGGGCAGCGCTTTGGCGGCCTGCTTGACCAGCGCCGCAAGCAGCGTGACGCCGAGGCTCATATTGCCGGATTTGACGATGACCGCGTGGCGCGAAGCGGCGCGGATCTTCGCCTCGTCCTCAGGCGTAAAACCCGTCGTGCCCATCACGTGCACGATGCGCGCCTGGGCGCTGAGCGCGGCAAGTTCCACCGATGCGGCGGGACGGGTGAAATCGATCAGCGCCTCGGCCTTGGCGATCAAGGGCAGCGCGTCGTCGCCGCGGCCGAAGGTGCCCAGCAGCCGCACGCCCTCGCTCTCCTCGATCGCGCGCAGCATCGCCTGCCCCATGCGCCCCTTGACCCCGGCGACGACGATTGCGATGTCGCTCATATGCGTTCCTATTTCGCGAATTGGGCCAGGCGCTCGACCACGAACGCCGCGACCGCCTGGCCGAACCACGGCACGGCCAGGATGAACGCGGACGCCACGACGCGCACCAAGGTCGTCTGGTCGAACGGCCATTCGGGCGCCTCGGAGATGCGCTTTTCGTAGGCGAGAAAGCCGTGCAGGCGCTGGGCCGCCTGCGCGTCGTCGTGCATCGCCGCGCGCATCGCCTCGATCCGGCAGCGCACATGCTCGAGCTCGGCCGATTTGGCGTGTCTGATCTGCTTGTGGATGCGGCTCATGATCGAGACGAAGAGCCCGCCGCCCATCGCCGCGCACGAGACGATGAGCGCGATGGTCAGCCAGTCGAGATCGCCGCCGATGAAGAACAGGCAGGCGATGGCGCTGATCACGAACCAGATGAGCGCGGTGCGCGCCGCCGAACGGCCGAGCACGGCGAGCTGGTCGGTGCGCAACAGGTCGATCTTGAGCTCGGCATTGAGGACGCGCGCATAGGAGCGGTTTCCGGCGCGGGTCTGCTCCGCGCCGCGCATGAAAAGGACCATCAGCAGGACCGTGGCCGCGGCAAACCAGGCCATCGTCATGGGCGGGATGGCGTGGCCCTCGCGCATTTCGCTGATGCGCACGATGGCGGCGATGACGAGACCGCAGGCGAGACCGAGCAGCGTCGCGCGGCCGAACCGCGCCTCGGACGGCGTGGTGCTTGTGACGTTCAACGCGCTCGCCATGCCGCCGGTCAGGATCTTGGCATAGGCGGGCGCGTCCCTGGCTTCCGCGACCCTGGCATAGCGCTGCATCGCCAGCGCCGCGGTGCACAGAAGCGACAGCACCAGCGCCGGCCAGCCCGCGTCGGTGAGCGCGACGATGCCGCCCGCGCGGTGAAACACGGCGACGTGCTCAAGGCTCGCGATGGCGAGGAAGCTGCCGAACATCAGTGCAAAGACGATCGCCGTGGTGGCGACGAGCCCGAACGGCGAGCGCGCGAAGAGCAGCTGCTCGAACGGCAGGGGTGGGTTCGGAGCCGGCGCGGCGACGGATTCGTCCATCGGGCGAGGATAACAAATAACCTCCCCCTTGTGGGGAGGTCGAAAAAACTTTGAGCGCAGCGAGAAGTTTTTTCGGGTGGGGGTACGGCGCGGGGCTCAGGCCCCCACCCGAAAAATGCTTCGCATTTTTCGACCTCCCCACAAGGGGGAGGTTGACTTAGACCTTGGTATCCGCGCCGTTGCCCGCTTCGCGCCTGGCGACCGTCACCATGGCCGGGCGCAGCAGCCGGTCGCCGATCATGTAGCCGGACTGGACCACGTCCACGATGCTTCCCCCCGGCTTGCCGTTCCCCGGCACCTCGGCGATGGCCTGGTGGAAATTGGGATCGAACTTGCCGTCGGCGGTATCGATCGGCTTGACGCCGTGGCGCTCGAGGGCGGCCAAGAGCTGGCGCTCCGTCGCCTCGACGCCGTCGAGCACGGCCTTGACCTGCGGGTCGGCCGCCTCGCGCACCTCCGGCGGACAGGCCGCGAGCGCGCGCGCGAAATTGTCGGCGATCTGCAGCATGTCGCGCGCGAACCTGGTCACGGCGTATTGGCTCGCGTCCTGCTTCTCGCGCTCGGCGCGGCGGCGCGTGTTCTCGACGTCGGCGAGCGCGCGCAGCATGCGGTCGCGCATGTCGGCGAGTTCCAGGCGCAGCGCGTCGGCTTCGCTCATCGCAGGTTCGGCTTCGGGGCCGGTGTTCTGGTCTTCTTCGTTCATCGTCATGGGTCCTAAACGTCTCAACCGAGCAAACGGCCGATCACCTTGGCGGTGTGATCGACCATGGGGATGATGCGGCCGTAATTGAGCCGCGTGGGGCCGAGCACGCCGATCACGCCCACGACCTTGCCTTGCGCGTTGGCGTAGGGCGCCGCCACGATCGACGAGCCGGAAAGGCTGAACAGCCGGTTCTCCGAGCCGATGAAGATGCGCACGCCGTCGCCCTCGCGCGCAAGCTCCATGAGGCGGATGAGGTCGGCCTTGCGCTCGATGTCGTCGAACAGCGTGCGCACGCGCTCCAGGTCCATCTGCCCCTCGACGCTGTCGAGGAGATGCGAGGTGCCGCGCACGATCAGCACCCTTTCGTCGGGGCCGCCGAGGGTGGCCAGGCCCTCGGCCACGATCCTGGCGGTCAGCGCGTCGAGCTCGGCGCGCTCGCCGTCGAGCTCGGCCATGATCTGCGCGCGCGCGTCTTCCAGCGTGCGCCCGCGCAGGCGGTTGTTGAGATAGTTCGAGGCTTCCGACAGCGCCGACACCGGCAAGCCCAGCGGCGTGTCGATCAGCCGGTTCTCGACCTGGCCGTCCTCGCTCACGATCACGACCAGCGCCTTGCCCGGCGCGACCGAGACGAACTCGATATGCTTGAGCACGGCGTCCTGCTTGGCGGCGACGACGAGGCCGGCGCAGCGCGACAGCCCCGAGAGCAACGTCGTCGCCTGGGTCAGCACGTCCTCGATGCCGCGGCCGGAGCCGTTGATGCGCGCCTCGATCTGCACGCGCTCCTCCGGCGCCAGCCCGCCGATCTCCAGCAGCCCGTCGACGAAGAGCCGCAGCCCCCGCTCCGTCGGCACGCGTCCGGCCGAGGTATGCGGCGCGTAGAGCAGGCCCATCGCCTCCAGGTCCGCCATCACGTTGCGGATCGAGGCGGGCGAGAGCGTCACCGGCAGGCGCTGGGAGAGCGTGCGCGAGCCCACGGGCTCGCCCGAGGCGAGGAACGCCTCCACCAGGTGGCGAAACACCTCGCGCGGCCTTTCGCTCAATCCGCCCGTCTGCCTCTGATCCAAGTCTTTGACCTAACTATATAAATTCCTGGTCCCGGCGGAGCGGTTTGCACTCGCCCGTCCCGACCGCTAGGTAACGGCGTCACCGCCAAACATCAAGGACCCTCGATGCGCAGCCGCGCGCCCGACAGCCTGCGTCCAGTGAGCCTGGAGCCCGGTTTTGCCCGCCATGCCGAAGGCTCCTGCCTGGTCAAGTTCGGCGACACCCATGTCCTGGTGACCGCGAGCCTGGAGGACGGAACGCCGTCCTTCCTGCGCGGCTCGGGCAAGGGCTGGGTGACGGCGGAGTACGGCATGCTGCCGCGCGCCACCCACACGCGCGGGAAGCGCGAGGCGGCGCAAGGAAAGCAGTCCGGCCGCACCCAGGAGATCCAGCGCCTCATCGGCCGCTCGCTGCGCGCGATCACCGACCTGACCGCGCTCGGCGAGCGCCAGATCACCATCGACTGCGACGTGCTGCAGGCCGATGGCGGCACGCGCACCGCCTCGATCACCGGCGGCTGGGTGGCGCTCAATCAATGCATCCAGTTCATGCGCAAGACCGGCATGGTGACCAAACAGGTCCTGAAGGACCAGGTCGCAGCCGTCTCCTGCGGCATCGTCAAGGGCAAGGTGGTGCTCGATCTCGACTATGACGAGGATTCGACCGCCGACACCGACGCGAATTTCGTGCTCACCGGCTCCGGCGGCCTCGTCGAGATCCAGGGCACGGCCGAAGGCGCGCCGTTCGGCGACGAGGAGTTTGGAGAGATGCTGCGCCTGGCGCGCAAAGGCATCGCAGAGCTGGTGACGTTGCAGAAGAGCGTCACGGGATGAAGCTCCTCGTCGCCAGCCACAACGCGGGCAAGGTGCGCGAGATCGAGGAATTGCTGGCGCCGTTGGGTTTCGACGTCCAAAGCGCGGCCGGCCTGCCCGAGCCGGACGAGACGGGCCTGACCTTCGAAGACAACGCGATCCTGAAAGCGCGCGCGGCGGCGGATGCGAGCGGCATCGCGGCACTCGCCGACGATTCCGGCCTCGCGGCCGACGCGCTGGACGGTGCGCCGGGCATCTACTCCGCGCGCTGGGCGGGGCCCACGAAGGACTTCACGGCCGCGATGGCGCGCGTCGAGCACGAGCTGGCCGGCCGCGATGCATCGGCGAAATTCGTCTGCGTGCTGGCGCTCGCCCTGCCGCATGGCGAAGTGGAAACATATCGCGGCGAGGTCCACGGCCGTCTCGTCTTCCCGCCGCGCGGCACGCGAGGTTTCGGCTACGACCCCATCTTCATCGCCGACGGGATGACGCAGACTTTCGGCGAGATCGACCCGACGCTCAAACACGCGATCAGCCACCGCGCGAAAGCGTTCGAGAAGTTTGTGGCGGCGCTGGGACTAAAGCCGTGAGCGCGACGCTTTTTAACCTCCCCCTTGTGGGGAGGTCGAAAAATGCGAAGCATTTTTCGGGTGGGGGCCTGAGCCCCGCACCGGACCCCCACCCGAAAAATCCTTTCGCTGCGCTTCAGGATTTTTCGACCTCCCCACAAGGGGGAGGTTAAGTCGATGTTCGGCATCTACGTCCATTGGCCGTTCTGCGCGGCGAAGTGTCCGTATTGCGATTTCAATTCGCATGTGCGCGCCAGCGTCGACGAAGACGCCTGGACGCAAGGCATCGTGCGCGAGCTGGAATATGTCGCGCGGCTGCAAGGCGCGGCACGCCCCGTGGTGAGTACGATCTTCTTCGGCGGCGGCACGCCGTCCTTGATGAGCGGGCACGCGGTGGGCACCGTGCTCGATACGGTCGCGCGTCTGTGGCCGCGCGCGAACGACGTCGAGGTCACGCTCGAATCCAATCCCGCGAGCGCCGACGCGGCGCGATTCGCGGATTATCGCAGCGCCGGCGTCAACCGGCTGTCGCTCGGCGTGCAAGCGCTGAACGATGCCGACCTGAAAGCGCTCGGACGCCTGCACGACACAGCCGAGGCGAAGGCCGCGCTCAAGCTGGCGCAGAAGAATTTCGACCGCGTCTCGCTCGATCTCATCTATGCGCGGCCCGGCCAGAGCGTCGAAGCGTGGCGCGCGGAGCTCAAAGAGGCGCTCGCCTTCGGCACCGAGCATCTGTCGCTCTATCAGCTCACCATCGAGCCCGCGACGCCGTTCGCGCTGCTGCACAAGACGGGCGCGCTCACCATCCCCGGCGACGATCTTGCCGCTTCGCTCTACGAGACGACGCAGGAATTGACCGAGGCCGCAGGCCGCCCCGCTTACGAGATCTCCAACCACGCCCAACCCGGCGCGGAGGCGCGGCACAATCTTCTTTATTGGCGCTACGGCTCCTATGCGGGCGTGGGGCCCGGCGCGCATGGCAGACTGGATCTCGGGACCAGGCGCATCGCGACGTCCACCGAACGCCTGCCCGAACGCTGGCGCGAATCCGTCACGCGTGACGGCCACGGCTTCGTCGAGCAAAGCGAGATCGCTCCCGCCGACGCCGCGCGCGAGCATCTGCTGATGAACCTGCGGCTCGCGGAGGGGCTGGACCTCGCTGCGTATCGCGCGCGCTGGGGAACGGCGCCTGCTTCAACCCGCATTGCAGAACTTGTCGATGAGGGCCTGCTGCGTCTGGACGGCGATCATCTGATCGCCACGCCGCGCGGACGGCTGGTGCTGAATGCGGTGATCGCGGCGCTGCTCGATTGACCTCCCCCCTGTGGGGAGGTCGAAAAATTCTGGAGCGTCAGCGACAGGATTTTTCGGGTGGGGGAACGGTGCGGGGCTCAGGCCCCCACCCGAAATTTGCTTCGCAAATTTCCACCTCCCCACAAGGGGGAGGTAAATCTCAACTCCCCTTCCCCTGGAACGTCGTCGGCGCGGGGCTGACGGTCTCGAAGCCGCCGGGGCGGATCGAGAGCACCGAGAGGCCGCGCTCGATCGAGCCGTCCGTATTGAAGCGGAAGATGCCGTCGACACCCGAGAAGCCGTTGGGATCGGTGAGGGTTGCGGGCGTGAAGCGCTGATAGGGCTTGCCGCTGCCGAGCAGCGCGATCAGCGACACCGCGTCATAGGCAAGGGCTGCGAGCTGCGGCGGAGGGCCGCCGAACGCGGCGCGGTATTTCGAGACGAAGCCGCGGTCGGCATCGGGCGCGGGGGCCGCGAACCAGCCGTCGCGAAGCGCGGGCTCGCGCGCGATGGCGAGATCGTCCCATGAGCCGGTGCCGAGCAGCTTCACCTTCGTGGGATCGACGCCGTTGAAGGCGAGCGTCGGCGCGATGGAGCGAAGCAGCGTGCCGCCCTGCGGAATGAACACGGCGTCGGCGCCGGATTTGGCGATGGCGCTCGTCTGGTTCATCACGGCACCTGAGCCGGGCGAGAAATGCTCGACGCTCACCACCGTGCCGCCGCCGTCCTTGACCTCTTTGCGGAAGGCGTCCTCGGCGACATGGCCGTAGGAGGTCGACGGCACCAGCGCCGCGAAGTTCTTGTGGCCCTGGCCGATGGCATAGGCGACGACGCGGCCGACCTCGCTCTGCGGCTGGAAGCTCAACAGATACACGCCGTTGCCCGCGACCGAGCGGTCGGTCGAGAAGGCGAGCACCGGCACGCCCCGGTCGCGCGCGACCGGGGCGACCGCGGTCACGGAAGCCGCGAAGAGCGGGCCGATGATCACCTCCGCTCCCTGGTTCAGCAGCTTCTCGGCCGCGGCGGCGGCCTCCTGCGGCTTGGCGCTGTCGTCGGCGGTCATCAGCACGACGTCGTGGCTGCCGCTGTCGTAGAGCGCAAGCTGGGCCGCCTTGAGCATCCCGGCCGCGATGGCGCGCGTGCCGGGCGAGGAATTCGTGAACGGCAGGATCACGCCGACGCGCAGCGGCGTCCTGGTCTTGTCCATGTTGGCGAGGCGCAGGAATTGCGGCTCGTCCTGGGTGAGCTGGTGCGGCGCGAGCTTGGCCGGCGGCGGAGGCGGCGGCGGCACGGGCTTGGGCGCCGGCGGCGGCGGGGTCTGGCAGCCCGCGAGCAGCGCTATCGACAGCGCCCCCAGAATGGCACAAAGACTGCGGGCTTTGACCGGCATGGAATTCTCCCTTGGGACGCAAACTTACGGGTTCGGATGCGGCGGGTAAATCATCGGATTTGGCCCCCGGCCTCTACGTGACCGCGACGCCCATCGGCAACGCCTCGGACATCACGCTCAGGGCGCTGCGGATACTCAAGGATTGCGACCTGATCGCGGCGGAGGACACCCGCGTCACCGCCAAGCTGCTTTCGATGCATGGGATCGAGAAGGGGCTGACCGCCTATAACGACCACAATGCGGCGCGCGAGCGGCCCAAGCTGATCGCCCGGCTGCGCCAGGGGGCGACCATCGCGCTGGTGAGCGACGCAGGGACGCCCTTGATCTCCGACCCCGGCTTCAAGCTGGTGCGCGAGGCGGTCCAGGAGGGGTTGCCCGTCCACGCCATACCCGGCCCCTCGGCGGTGATCACGGCGCTGGCGCTCGCCGGCCTTCCGACCGACCGTTTCTTCTTCGTGGGCTTCCTTCCCGCCCGCTCCGGCGAGCGCAAGACGGCGCTCGCCGAAATCAAGGACGTCCGCGCCACGCTCGTCTTCTTCGAATCCGCGCAGCGCCTGGCGGAGAGCCTCGCCGACATGGCCGAGGTCTTCGGCATCCGCACCGCCTGCGTCGCGCGCGAGCTGACCAAGCTGCACGAAGAAGCGCGGCGCGGATTGCTCCACGATCTCGCCGCCCATTACGAGAAGAGCGGGGCGCCCAAGGGCGAGGTGACGCTCGTCGTCTCGCCGCCGCATGAGGTCGCGGCCGATATGAGCCGCGTCGACCGCGCGCTGGACCGGGCGCTGGAATTCATGCCGCTGCGCGCCGCCGTCGATCTGGTGTCGCAGATGCTGGAGGCGCCGCGCCGCGCCGTCTATGAACGCGCGCTCGCGAAGAAGGACGATGCCTAGGGCCTCGCGCAGCGAAGCCGAGAAGCGCGGACGGCGCGGCGAGACGCTCGCGGCCTGGTGGCTCCGCCTGAAATTCTATCGCATCCTGGGACGGCGCGTGCGCACGCCTTTGGGCGAGATCGACCTGATCGCGCGCGCGCCGTCCGGCGTCGTCTGCTTCGTCGAGGTCAAGGCGCGCGCAGGCGAAAGCGCCGCGGCGGACGCGCTCGGGCCCCGCCAGCAGGCGCGCATCGCCCGGGCGGCGGAGATCTATCTGGCCGGACGCCCCGGCCTTGCACCCAGAGGCGCGCGCTTCGACGTGGTGAGCGTGCTTCCCGGCCGGCTGCCCCGCCACCTGCGCGATGCCTGGCGGCCGTGACAACCCTCCGCACAAAACCGTCATGGCCGGGCTTGTCCCGGCCATCCATACACTCAGTGCAAGACCAGAGAGTATGGATGGCCGCCACAAGAGCTTGCCCTTGGGCCGCGCCTTCGGCGCGGTCCCGGGGGGCGGCCATGACGAATGAAAATCGGGAGGGTAGATTGAATCAATGAGCGAGCGCGAGGATCCGGTCGAATACCTGAAGCGCCTGGGCGAGGCGGGCGAGGGTCCGCACGATATCGCGCTCGCGGCGCTGATGCTTGCGAGCCTGGATCATCCCACCTTTCCGCTCGAGCCCGCGCGCGCGCATCTGAGCGAGATCGCCGATCTCGCGCGCAAGGAGGCGCCCTTGATCGGCAATGCCGAGGACGGCGCGCGGCTGATCGCCAACCTGCTGGCCGGACGCTGCGGCTATGACGGCGACCGCCTCACCTATGACGACCCGCGCAACGCCGATCTTCTCCAGGTGATCCAGCGCCGCCGCGGCATGCCCGTGGCGCTCGGCATCCTCTACATGCATGCGGCGCGCGCGGCGGGACTTGGCGCCTCGGGCCTCGACACGCCGGCGCATTTCCTGGTGATGCTGGCCAAGAACCGCGTCGAGATCCTCATCGATCCGTTCAACGGCGGTGCCGCGATCGATCCCGAGCGCGCGGGCGCGCCGCCGCGCATGGGCGCGCCGGGCCACGCGCATCTGGCGCAGCCGGTGAGCGACGCCGACGTGCTGCTGCGCCTGCAGAACAACCTCAAGATCCGCGCACTGCATATCGGCGACCGGGTGCGCGCGCTGGAGATCGCCAAGCGCATGATCCTGGTCGGGCCCGGCCGCGCGGAACTCTGGCTCGACCTCGCGCGCCTCAACGAGGCCAACGGCATATTGGGCGACGCGCGACGCGCCTATGAATCCTGCCTGGACATCGCAAGGGCCGGCCAGAGCCTGCACAACGAAGCAGCCCTGGGGTTGGCGGGGCTGAAGCGACGGATAAACTAACGCTCCGACTGTCATCCCCGGCCGAGCGTTGCGGCAGCAACGCGAGGGGAAGGGGACCCAGGCGGTGAGGCTTGCGATGCTGCAGCAACGAAAAAAGAACTTGAGCTCCATCTGCCGAAAACCGATAGCTTTCTCCACCTGGGTCCCCTTCCCGCACGCCGCGCTGCCGCGCGACGCGCGCCGGGGATGACAAGAGAGTTCAGATCATGCCCCTCACCGTCGCGATCCAGATGGACCCGATCGAGAAGATCGACATCGCGGGCGATTCCACCTTTGCCCTCGCCTTGGAGGCGCAGGCGCGCGGGCACGCGCTGCTCTATTACGGGCCGCGCGCGCTGACCTTCAACAACGGCAGGGTGACGGCGCGGGTGCGCCCCTTGAGCGTGCGGCCCAAGAAGGGCGACCACTTCACCGCGGGCGAACAATCCGTATACGACCTGTCGCAGGCGGACGTGATCCTGATGCGCCAGGACCCGCCCTTCGACATGGCCTATATCACCGCGACGCACGTGCTGGAGCGGCTGCACCCGAAGACCCTGGTGGTCAACGACCCCGCCCATGTGCGCAACGCGCCCGAGAAGCTCTTCGTCACCGAGTTCAGGGAATTCATGCCGCCGACGCTGATCACCTCGGACCGCGCCGAGATCGACGCCTTCCGTGCCGAGCACAAGGAGATCATCGTCAAGCCGCTCTACGGCAACGGCGGCGCGGGCGTCTTCCGCGTGCGCCCCGACGACGAGAACCTCGGCTCGCTGCTCGAGATGTTCACCCTGTTCTACCGCGAGCCGGCGATCGTGCAGCGCTATCTGAGCGAGGTGCGCAAGGGCGACAAGCGCATCATCCTGGTCGACGGCGACGTCGCCGGCGCCATCAACCGCGTACCGGCCGCGGGCGAGGCGCGCTCCAACATGCATGTCGGAGGGCGCCCCGAGCCCACCACGCTCACGCCGCGCGAGAAGGACATCTGCACGGCGCTTGCGCCCAAGCTCAGGGAGCGCGGCCTGATCTTCACCGGCATCGACGTCATCGGCGACTATCTCACCGAGATCAACGTGACGTCCCCCACCGGCATCCAGGAAGTCAAACGCTTCGGCGGCGCCGACATCGCGGCGCTGATCTGGGACGTGATCGAAAGAAAGCGGGGGAAGTAGATCTCCCTTTCCCCCACCCGTCATCGCCCGGCTTGTCCGGGCGACCCATGGCAAGCGGAATAGTCGTAGTATATAAGCTACGTATGAGGCGCCAACGTCGCTACTACGTCTATATCATGGCCAGCGGTCCCCACGGGACGCTCTATGTCGGCGTCACGAGCGACATCGGCCGCCGTGCCTATGAGCACCGGGAAGGATTGATCGAAGGCTTCACGAAGAAATACGGCGTTAAACGGCTTGTCTATTTCGAGGAGTTCCCGACCGCGATAGACGCCATCCGGCGGGAGAAACGCATCAAGAAATATTTTCGCGCCTGGAAGATCAATCTGATCCTCGCAGCCAATCCCGAGTGGGAAGATCTCGCGGAGAAACTGCGCCTGTGATCCGTGGGTGGCCCGGACAAGCCGGGCCATGACGACGGGTGGAGCGGGGCGAAAGACTACGTCCCGCTTCCGAACCGGCTCTTGTAGCGCGGCTCCATGTCCTTGAGCGGCAGGTAGATGAACACGTCGGTCGTGTCGAACTGGCGGTCGACGAAGGCGCCGTCGCCGATCAGGCAGCCGGCCCGCAGATAGCCCTTGATCACCGGCGGAAGGGTGCGCAGCGCGGCCTTCGGGTCGATCGCCTCCTTGGGCATCAGGTTCATCGAGGCGTAGAGTTCGGGGCGCGCGCGCACGCGCAGATTCTCTGGCATCGGGTAGTAGTGATGCAGGTAGGAGAGCGGCAACGCGAGCGCCTGCGGATCGGTGCCGTGCAGCGAGGCGCAGCCGAACATCACGTCGCTCGAGAAGCGCGCACAATAGCTCAGCAGCCCGCGCCACAGGAGCTGCAGGGTCGAGGTCTTGCTGCGCCACTCCTTCAGGATGCAGGAGCGGCCGAGCTCGAGCCAATGCGTGGACGCCGGCCACGCGTTCAGCATCGGCGAAAGATCGTATTCGCCCAAGGTGTAGAAGCCGCCGGCCTTGGCCGCGTATTCGTCGCGGATCAGGCGATAGGTGCCGACCACGAGCGGCTGGCCGTCCTCGTCGAAGACCGAGCGGTCGACGACGAGCAGATGATCGCAGAACTCGTCGAAGCGGTCGAAGTCGCGCCGCTGCGCGCGCATCTGAGGCGACGGGACCGCCGACATCTCCTCATAGAAGACGCGGTAGCGCAGATGCTGCGCCGCCTCGACCTCGGCCTCGGTCTCGGCCAGACGGACCTCGAGCGCGCCGGTGACGGCCAGGACCGGCCAGCGCTCCGCGCGGCCTTCCAACGGACCGGGCTCGTGGATGTTGACCAAGCGTTCCTACCCGCGCTTTACGCTTTTCATTGGGGCGGAATTTACCCGAGGGAATATGACAACACAAACCGTAAGGGCAGAACCTGAGTAAACGCGCGGATCAGGCCGGTTACGTCGCGGCGGGGCGCAGGGCGCGCTGGCGCGAATCGAGCAGCACGAAAAGGACGATCGCCGGAATCCCGATGAGACCGGCCGCGACGAAGAAGATCGCATACGCATCCATCAGCCCGACCTTCGCGCTCAGGCTTTCCACGATCGCGCCGGAGAACCCTTTGAGGAACTTGCCCGCCCAGGCATAGGTCGAGGACAAAAGAGCGTATTGCGTTGCGGTATAGCCGATGCTCGTCAGGCTCGACATGTAGGCCACCAGCGTGATGCCTGCGATGCTGATGGAGAAATCGTCGAACGCCATCACCGCGATGAATGCGGGAACGTTGGGGCCGGCGACGGTCAAAAACGCGTGCGCTGCGATGCCGCTGGCCTGCAAGATGCCGCCCAGGATGAGCGCGCGCATATAGCCCAGGCGCAGCGACAGGAATCCGCCCGCCGCGATACCGAGGAACGTCGACACCAGACCGATCGTGGCGCGCGCGCCGCCGACGACGTCCTTGCTTATGCCCAGGTCGTGGAAGAACGGATTCGTCATCGGTCCGCGAACGAAATCCGGCAGCCGATAGAGGCTGATCGCGAGCAGCATCAGGAGCGCGGCCGCGCCATGCGTCTTGAAGAAGGCAATGAACGGCCCCGCCACCGCGTCGAAGAAGCCGCGCGGGGTCCAGAGCGGCTTCTCGCTCGCGTTGCGCGCGGCGGCCTCATCGGCGCGAGCGGGCTCGGCCGCGAGAAAGCTCGCGACAAGTCCTATCCCCACGGCGGCGCCGCAGAACGTGTAGGCCAAGGGCCAACCCAGGTGCTGGGCGGCGATGAGGATCAGCGCGTCGGTGCAGAGCATCGCGATGCGGTATCCGAAGGTGTAGGCGGAGGTCAGAAGGCCCAGCTCGTCGGCATCCTCGGCGATCTCGATCCGCCAGGCGCCGATGGCGACGTCCTGCGTCGCTGAGGAGAACGCGACCAGCAATGCGAAAGCGCCGAGCGCGCCCAAGCCGTAGCGCGTGCCCGCGAACGCCATCGCGAACAGGCCGATCGCGGTCATCACCTGCGACACCACCATCCAGCCGCGGCGCTGGCCGAGCACCTTCAGCGACGGCACCCGGTCCAGGATCGGCGCCCAGAGGAACTGCAGCGAATAGGCGATGCCCACCCAGGAGATGATGCCGATGGCGGTGAGCGAGGTCCCGGAATCGCGCAGCCAATAGCCGAAGGTGTTGCCCACCAGGAGAAACGGCAGGCCCGAGGAGAAGCCCAGCGCCAGCATGACCAGCGTCTTGGGGCGGAGATAGGCGCGGAACGGATGGCGCCTGGTCGCGTCGCTCATGCGGCCGCGCTGTCGGCACCGGCGGGGAAGAAGTTTCTAAACATCTGGTCCAGCAAAGCAGGGTCGACGGGCTTGGTGAGGAAACCATCCATGCCCGCGTCCTTGCAAGCCCACTTGCCGGTCTCCAGCGCGTCGGCGGTGAGCGCGATGATGGGCGTGCGCGCACGCCCCGAAGCCGCCTCGTCGGCGCGGATCGCGCGCGCGGCCTCGATCCCGTCCATGCCCGGCATGTGGATGTCGGTGAGCACGAGGTCGAAGCGCTCCTCGTTCATCGCCACCACCGCCGCGTCGCCGGTCGTCACCTCGCGCACCTTGTGGCCGCGGCGGCGCAGGAGCTCGCGCGTGAGCAGCGCGTTGACCGGGTTGTCCTCGGCGAGCAGCACCTTGAAACCGCGCGCGGCTTCAGCCTGCGCGCGCGGCGCGGCGATGGCGGGCGCCGGCACCGGATGCTCGACCGCAAGCTCGGTCGAGAAGCGCTCCGCAAGCGAGCCCTGCCGCACCGGCTTGACGAGGAAGCCCGCGAAACCCTTCGTCATCATCTCGTCGAGCCTGCCGCGCGCGGCGGGGGCCAGGAGCACGAAGGAGGGGATGTCGGGATCGGGCACGGCGCGCGGGTCGGGCTGGGCGCCGGTGCCGGCGTCGATGAGGACGTAGTTGAGCTTCTCCTCGTCGTCGCCGTCCTCGGTGAAGGCGGTCACCTCGGCGCCCGCGGCGCGAAGCTGGGCGGTCAGGCCTTCGCGCAGCAGCGCGTTGCGCGTGACCATGGCGAAGCGCAAGCCCCCGAGCGGGCGCGTATCGTTCACGACCGGCGCGGCGCTCACCACGATCGCCGGCAGCGTGAACCAGAAGATCGAGCCCGAGCCGAAGGCGGGCTCGATGCCGATCTCGCCCCCCATCCCCTCGATCAGGCGCTTGCAGATCGCGAGCCCGAGCCCGGTGCCGCCGAACCTGCGCGCATGGCTCGAATCGGCCTGGACGAATTCGCGGAAGATCTCCTTGCGCTTCTCGACGGGCACGCCGACGCCGGTGTCGCGCACCTCGAAGCGCAGGAAGCGCCGTTCGCGCCCCTCCGCCATCATGACGTCGATGCGCACGCCGCCCTTCTCGGTGAACTTGACGGCGTTGCCGATGAGGTTGTTGAGCACCTGGGTCAGGCGCACGCCGTCGGTGCGCACCGAGCCCGGCACGTCGGGCGCGGTGATGGCGACGATCTCGATGTCCTTGGCATGGGCGCGCGGCACCTGAAGCTCGATGACGCGCTGGATGACGGAACGAAGCTCCACCTCGTCCTCGTCGTAATGCATCATGCCGGATTCGATCTTGGAGAAGTCGAGGATGTCGCCGATGAGCGCGAGCAGCGCCTCGCCGGACTGCTCGATGGCCTGCACATAGCTCTTCTGCTCGGAGCGCAGCTCGGTCTCGAGCAACAGCCGCGCCATGCCCAGCACGCCGTTCATGGGCGTGCGGATCTCGTGGCTCATGGTGGCGAGAAAGCCCGACTTGGCGCGGCTTCCCGCTTCGGCGCGGTCGCGCGCCTCGGTCAATGCGTCCTCGAGCGCCTTGCGCTCGGTGATGTCGCGGCCGACGCTCTGCACTTCGACCAAGCGTCCGATGCTGTCGCGCACCGCATAGTCTTCCCAGGCGAGCCAGCGCCAGCCATAGGCCGTGCGCACCTGCTGGTCGTAGCGCACGCGCGCATGGCCCGCGTCGAGGCCTGCGAAGCTTCCGAAGAGCGGCGCGCGGCTGTCGGGATGCGGCTCGGTCGCGAAGGGGCGGCCGACCGCCGTTTTGGGGTTCAGCCCGAAGAGCTTGAAGAACGCGTCGTTGCCGTAGGTGAGGCGGCTGTCGGCGGAGCGGCGGAAGATCGCGTCGCCCTGCGCGTCGACCAGACCCTTGTAGCGCGTCTCGCTTTGATTGAGCTGGGCGTTGGCCGCGGCGGCCGCGGCGAGCGAGCCTTCCAGGCGGCCTGCGACCGCCTTCATCTGGGCCGCCTGGCGGTCGAGCAGCTCGCTGCGCCGGCGCGCGAGCAGATAGTCGTGCAGCAGGAAGACGATCGACACGCCCAGAAGGGCCGCGAAGACCGGCCGGGGCACGAGGCTCAACTGGCCGTGCAGGACCACGTCGCCGATCCCCGCCACGAGCATGGCGAAGGCGACCAGGCCGAAGAAGATGCGAAGCCCGCGCGTCAGACCCGAAAGCCCTTTGGAAAACAGGCCTTAGTAGGGCGCGGCCATGCTTGAGGAAGACTTAAGGAAGCGGCTTGGACGGGCGGCAAAAAAGGTTAATCTAGCGCCTATCCACAAGAAACCGGGGTTCATCAAAGGGAGGATTTCATGCGCTATTCGATGCTGGCCTTGGCCGGCGCCTTCACGCTTGTCGCGGGCACGGCCTTGGCCGACGATCCGATGTCCAACACTTACGGCAATACGGTCACCACCAAGAGCGCCAAGACGGGCGCGACGGGCACGCTGATGTTCAACGCCGACGGGTCCTACAGCGCCGCCACGACCGGGCCTGACGGCAAGCCGCTCGCCTATCAGGGCAAGTGGATGCTCAAGGACGGCGGCGCCACGATCTGCCTGTCGCCGACCCTGCCCAACCCGCCGCCCGCGAGCTGCTCGCCGCTCATGAAGCACGCCGTCGGCGACAGCTGGAACGTGACCAACGACCAGGGCGAGACGTTCGCCGTTTCGCTGAGCGCGGGGCGGTAACAGAGACTCAACCTCCCCCTTCGTGGGGAGGTCGAAAAATGCGAAGCATTTTTCGGGTGGGGGCCCGGCGCCCAGCCCTTCCCCCACCCGGAAAACTTTTCGCTTCGCTCAGAGTTTTCCGACCTCCCCACAAGGGGGAGGTTAGGTTCCCCGCCGCCCACCGTCACAAAACCTTCGCAGAACTGTGATGTGCGTTGCACTCAAGACGGACGTGATGAGGCCCTAAGCGCCAAGGGGGCTCGCCGCGACCGGCGGGTGTGCGCCTAAGGGGTTGTTTCTCAAGGGTTTTTCACGAAGCGGTGGAAACCCTGGGGGGCGGCCTCGGCCCTGCATCGTTTCGCGTTTAAAACAATGGCGCCCCATCCATGGCCGATGCCGCTTTGACCGAAAATCTCGTCGCCACCAGAGCCGATACCGTGCGCCGTTTCGGGCGCCGCGACGCGGGCTTCCGCGGGCTGACCGGTTTCGCCGCCCTTCTCGTCGTCGCCGCCTTCGCGGGCGTGATCGCCTCGCTCGTCATCGGCGCGTGGCCCTCGATCAACGCCTTCGGCTTCTCGTTCCTGACCTCCGATGCCTGGAACCCGGTCGAGGAACGGTACGGCGCGCTCGCCTCGATCTACGGCACGATCGTCACCTCGCTTCTGGCCATGGCGATCGCGGTGCCGGTGGGCATCGGCATCGCGATCTTCCTGACCGAGATCTGCCCGCGCCCGCTTCGCCGTCCCATCGGCATCGCCATCGAGCTTCTGGCCGGCATCCCCTCGATCATCTACGGCATCTGGGGCCTGTTCACCTTCGCACCCGCCTTCCAGCAGACGCTCGAGCCCTGGCTGATCGACGTCTTCGGCCACATCCCGGGATTGGATTCGTTCTTCTCGGGCCCGCCTTACGGCATCGGCATCTTCAGCGCGTCGCTGATCCTGTCGATCATGATCCTGCCCTTCATCTCGGCGGTGACGCGCGACGTGTTCGAGACCGTGCCGCCGATGCTGAAGGAGGCGGCCTACGGGCTTGGCTGCACCACATGGGAAGTGATGTGGCGCGTGGTGCTGCCGTTCGCGCGCGCGGGCGTGGTCGGCGGCGCGATGCTGGCGCTCGGACGCGCGCTCGGCGAGACGATGGCGGTGACCTTCGTCATCGGCAACGCCCATCACGTGCCGCATTCGGTGTTCGCGCCGGGCACGACGATCTCGGCCACGATCGCCAACGAGTTCAGCGAGGCGACGACGGCGATGTACCAGTCGGCGGTGATCGAGCTCGGCCTGATCCTGTTCTTCATCACCTTCGTGGTGCTGGCGAGCGCGCAGATCATGCTGCGCACGCTGGAACGCCGCGCGGGAGGCTGAAGCCATGATCGTCAATCGCGGCCTCTACCTCCGGCGCCAGTTCTCCAACCGCGTGTTCCTCATGCTGTCGGTGCTGGCCGCCATCTTCGGGTTGGTATGGCTCGCGCTCATCCTCTATTCGCTGATCACCAACGGCGTCTCGAACCTGTCGCCCAAGCTCTTCATCGAGATGACGCCGCCGCCCGGCACCGAGGGCGGATTGTCCAATGCCATCTTCGGCAGCGTGGCGATGAGCCTGATCGCGGTCGCAGTCGGTACACCCGTCGGCCTCCTCGCCGGGACCTATCTTGCCGAATATGGCCGCCATGGCTGGCTCGCCTCCATCGTGCGCTTCGTCAACGACATCCTGCTCAGCGCGCCGTCGATTGTCATCGGCCTGTTCGTCTACGAGATATTCGTCGTCAACACGCCGGGCACACAGGCGGTGTGCCGCGCGATCTTCGGCGCCTGGTGCCCGATGGGCCATTTCTCCGGCATCGCCGGCTCGCTGGCGCTGGCGGTGATCGTCGTTCCCGTCGTCGTGCGGACCACCGAGAACATGCTGCTTCTGGTGCCCAACGGCTTGCGCGAGGCCGCCGCGGCGCTCGGCGCGCCGCGCTCGCGCGTGATCCGCACCGTGACGTGGCGGGCGGCACGCGCCGGCATTCTGACCGGCGTGCTGCTCGCCATCGCGCGCATCTCCGGCGAAACCGCGCCGTTGCTGTTCACCTCGCTGGGCAACCAGTTCAAGAGCTACGATCTCACGCAACCGATCGCGAGCCTGCCGGTCGTGATCTTCCAGTTCGCGATGTCGGCCGACGAAGGCTGGCACAAGCTCGCCTGGGCGGGCGCCCTTCTGATCACCGCGACCGTGCTCACCTTGAGCGTCATCGCGCGCATCCTGGAAAAGCGGAGTTAGTCATGGACGCGGCCGTCAAGGACAAGGTCAAGGTCGATATCCGGGGCCTGTCGTTCTATTACGGCGCCGCCAAGGCGCTGAACAACATCACCATCCCGCTCCACGACCGCCAGGTGACGGCGTTCATCGGGCCTTCGGGCTGCGGCAAGTCCACGCTGCTGCGCGTGCTCAACCGCATCTACGAGCTCTATCCCAAGCAGCGCGCCGAGGGCGAGGTGATGCTCGACGGCCAGAACATCCTGTCGAGCTCGCAGGACATCAACCTGCTGCGCTCGCGCGTCGGCATGGTGTTCCAGAAGCCGACGCCGTTCCCGATGACGATCCGCGACAACATCGCCTTCGGCATCAAGCTCTACGAGCGCATGCCGCGCTCCGAGCTCGAAGGCCGCATCGAGAACGCGCTGCAGCGCGCCGCCCTTTGGGGCGAGGTCAAGGACAAGCTGGGCGATTCGGGCTTGAGCCTGTCGGGCGGCCAGCAGCAGCGGCTGTGCATCGCGCGCACGGTGGCGACGCGGCCCGAGGTCATCCTGCTCGACGAGCCGTGCTCGGCGCTCGATCCGATCTCGACCGCCAAGATCGAGGAGCTGATCGCCGAGCTCTCGGCCGACTACACGATCGTGATCGTCACCCACAACATGCAGCAGGCCTCGCGCGCCTCCGACTTCACCGCGTTCATGTATCTGGGCGAACTCATCGAGTACGGCCCGACCGAGAAGATCTTCACCAACCCCGAAAACAAGCGCACCGAGCAGTACATCACGGGCCGGTTCGGCTAGGCCGCACTGTGCGTTGCCTGCCGCTTTGAGCCGAGCACCAGGCTCAGCGCGAGCGCGACCGCGACATTGAGCACCAGCGAGGACAGCGCCGCGTAGCAGGGCACCGTCAGGCCGAAGAGATGCAGCGCGTAAGTCGACGTCTTGAACGCCGATTGCGCCGCCATCCAGGTGCCGGAGCCGATACCGGCCGCCCAGCCGATCAGCAGCGCGATGGGATTGAGACGGCGCAGATACAGGCCCAGGAACACCGCGGGCAAGGTCTGGATGATCCAGATGCCGCCGAGCAGCTGAAGCTGGATCGCGTATTGCGTCGGCAGCTCGATGATGAAGAACAGCGCGCCGAGCTTGACGACGAGCGAGGTGATCTTGGCGACCTGGCTCTCGGCCTTGTGGCTCGCGTTCGGGGCGATGAACTCCTTGTAGATGTTGCGCGTGAAGAGATTGGCGCAGGCGATCGACATGATCGCGGCCGGCACCAGCGCGCCGATGGCGATCGCGGCGAAGGCGATACCGACGAACCACGCCGGGAAGGAATGCAGGAACAGCGCCGGCACCGCGAAATTGTTGCCGAACGCCTTGAAGCCCGAGGCGAACTCGGGCAGCGACTTCACGCCCGCGGCCACCGCCATGAAGCCAAGCAGCGCGATCAGGCCGAGCGCGAAGGAATAGGCGGGCAGGATCACCGCGTTGCGCTTGACGGCCTTGACGCTCGAGGCGCTGAGCAGGCCGGTCACCGAATGCGGATAGAGCAGCAGCGCCAAGGCCGAGCCCAGCGCCAGCGTCGCATAAGCCGATTGGGCCCCGAAATTGCCGGGCGCTGCGGGCGCGAGCAGCAGCGACTTCGCATCGACGCTGGCGAAGATCTTGGCATAGCCGCCGAGCTCCGCCGGGATCACGATCACCGCGGCGAGCACGGTGATGTAGAGCAGCGCGTCCTTCACCACTGCGATCATTGCCGGCGCGCGCAGACCACTGTTGTAGGTGTAGGCGGCCAGGACCACGAAGGCGATGAGCAGCGGCGCGTCGGGGACCGCCACGCCGCCGACCGTCATCGTCATCGGGATGCCCAGGCCCGCGATCACCACCTCCATGCCCACGAGCTGGAGCGCGATATAGGGCATGGTGGCCACGATCCCGGTGAGAGCGACGGCCAGCGCGAGCATGCGGCTGTCGAACCGTCCGCGCACGACATCGGCCGCCGTCACATAGCCCTTCTCATGCGCCACCGCCCACAGCTTGGGGAACACCGCGAACAGGATCGGATAGACGAGCACGGTGTAGGGCACGGCGAAGAAGCCCACCGCGCCCGCGCCGAACATCAAGGCCGGCACCGCGACGAAGGTGTAGGCGGTGTAGAGATCGCCGCCCAAGAGGAACCACGTCACCAGCGTGCCGAAGCGCCGTCCGCCCAGCCCCCATTCGTGCAGATGGTCGAGATCGCCGCGGCGCCAGCGCGCGGCGCCGAAGCCGAGCAGCGTCACGAACGCGAACAGCGCGACGAAGATCGTGACCGCGACCGGATCCATCCTCACCGCCGGTCACCGAGATAGGCAGGCAGCAGCACCAGGGCGCCCAGGGGAATCCACAGGAGCTGATACCAGTAGAAGAAAGGGATGCCGAGGAACGCTGGCTCGATGCGGTTGTAGAAAGGCACCCACAGCATCGCCGCGAAGGGCAGCAGCAGAAGAAGCCAGCTCAGCCTGGCCCTGCGCTTCGGCGCCGGTTCGTTCATGATCGCCCCCGTGGTTCGTGAAAACCTGCAGGGAGATATAACGAGTTTCGGAATCGGAGCGCCAGAGCATGGCCGCGCCAATCGGCACCGCGCCCCCCACCCTTCGACAAGCTCAGGGTGAGGGGTTAGATAAGACCCTTCATCCTGAGCTTGTCGAAGGATGAAGGGGCGGCTCCGTCATCGACGATTTGGTTCAGAAGGCCGATGAACGCGCAATTGTTGCAACTTCTGCTCTCGCTCGGCGAGGTCGCGCTGATGGTGGGGCTGTGTTTCGCGCTCTTCGGACGCGCGCCCGCGCCGGCTGCGCACGCCTTCGACGCGCGCCTTGCTCTGGACGTGCCCGGTTTGCGCGCGGGGCGGCGCGCCGTGAGCGGCGACGGACGCAGCGTCCTGGTCGAGGACGCGCGCGACGGCGCGATCTATCTGGCGGTGGCGTGCGGCGACGGCGTGGTGACGCGCAGGCTTTCGCGGACCACGCGCGTCAGCCGCGACGGTGAGCGGCTCACGCTCGGCTTGAAGGATTTCACGCTCAAACGCGCCGAGCTCACGCTTGACGATGCCTCCGATTGGGAAGCGCGTCTCAAAGGACCCGCCGCATGAAGCCGTTCGATCCGGTGCAGCTCGCGACGCCCGCCTTCGCGGTGCTGGTGATCGCGGAGATGGTCTTCGTGCGCTTCACCGGGCGCGGACGCTTCGAGGTGAAGGACACCGCCGCGAGCCTGATGATGGGGCTGGGCAGCGTGATCGTCGGCGCGCTCTTCGCCTTCCTCTTCGTGGGCTTCGCCAGGCTGATCATGCCGTTTGCGCTGTTTCCTATCGGCTGGTCGTGGTGGGCGGTCGTGCTGTGCTTCGTGGCCGACGATCTTCGATATTACTGGTGGCACCGCGCCTCGCACCGCGTGCGCTGGCTGTGGGCCGACCACGTCAACCATCATTCGAGCCAGCACTACAATCTGTCGACGGCGCTGCGCCAGCCCTGGGGCGGGGTCCTGGCGCTGCCGGGGCTGCTGTTCCTGGCGCCGCTCGTGCTCCTGGGCTTTCCGCTGGAGATGATCGCCTTCGTGCACGGCATCAATCTCGTCTATCAGTTCTGGATCCATACCGAGAGCATCGGCCGCTTCCCGCGCGCCATCGAGGCGGTGATGAACACGCCCTCGCATCACCGCGTGCACCACGCGACCAACGCGCGCTATCTCGACGCCAACTATGCCGGCGTCTTCATCGTCTGGGACCGGATGTTCGGCACCTTCGTCGCGGAGACGGACGAGGACCCGCCGCGCTACGGCATCATCGGCCAGATCGCGAGCTTCAATCCCCTGCGCATCGCGCTTCACGGCTGGGTGTCGCTGGCGGGCGACCTGATCCACGCCAAAAGCCCGCGCGAGGCCGTGCTCTACCTCTTCGCCCCGCCCGGCTGGTCGCCGGACGGCAGCCGCGAAACCTCCGATTCGATCAAGGCGCGCTGGGCGGACGTCCCGGCCGAATGATGTTATAGTCTTGCGGAGTTCAATTGGGGGACCTCATCATGCGCATTCTTCTCGCGGCACTCGCGGGCGCCGCTGCCATGTTCGTATGGACGGCCATCGCCCATATGGCGACGCCGCTCGCCACAGCCGGCTTCAGCAAGATGACGAACGAGCAGGCGGCGCTGCAAAGCCTGAGCGCGGACAACGTCGGCACCAAGCCGGGCCTCTTCATCTTCCCTTGGACCGACCCCAAGGATCCCAAGATGATGGAGAAATACCAGGCGCTCGCCAAAACGCACCCGACCGGCATGCTGCTCTATCGCCCCGTCGGTCAGCAGATGGGCGGCGACATGACACCGATGCTGATCAAGGAATTCCTGAAGCAGTTCGCCCAGGCGCTGATCGCCGCCTGGATCGTGTCGATGATCGCGGCCGGCTTCGTCACGCGCGTCGGCGTGGTGACCGCCATCGGCGCCTCGGCCGGCATCGCCACCAACGTCTCCTATTGGAACTGGTACGGCTATCCGACCGACTACACGCTGGCGCAGATAACGATCGAGGTCATAAGCGCGCTCGTCGCGGGGCTTGCCATCGCGGCGGTGATGAATCGCAGGACGGCGTAGTATTCAACCTCCCCCTTGTGGGGGTCGGTAGCGACAGCGTGCCGACGAAAAATGCGAAGCATTTTTCGGGTGGGGGGACGGCGCCCAGCTCCAACCCCCACCCGAAATTTCTTCGCTGCGCTACGAAATTTCGACCTCCCCACAAGGGGGGAGGTGAATCTCTATTTCAAAATGACAAACCCGGCCTTGGCGAAGATCGCGGACGCGTCCGGGCCTTCGAGGAAATCGAGGAACGGCCTGGCCGCTTGCTTCGCATCCCTGGTCAGCGCGACGGGATAGACGATCGGCGCATGGCTCGCATCGGGGAAGGCGCCCACGACGTGCACGCGCTTCTCGCTCATCGCGTCGGTGGTGTAGACGATGCCGAGCGGCGCCTCGCCGCGCGCGACATAGGCGAGCGCAACGCGCACGTTCTCCGCCGAAGCGAGGTTGGACGAGACGCTGTCCCAGACGCCGAGCGCGGTCAGCGAGGCCTTGGCGTATTTGCCGGCGGGCACGGAGGCCGGATCGGCGACCGCGAGACGGCCGTGCCCAAGCGCGCCCGCGAGATCGAAATGCGGCGCGATCTTGATCTTGATGTCGAGATCGGCCGGCGCGACCAGCACCAGGTGATTGCCGAGCAGGTCCTTGCGCGTCGCCTGCGCGATCAGGCCTTTCTTGTCGAGATAGTCCATCCAGTCGCGGTCGGCGGAGATGAAGATGTCGGCGCCGCCCGACGCCTCGATCTGGTGCGCGAGCGCCGACGAGGCGGCGAAGGAGAACACGGCCTCTTTCCCGGTTCTGGATTTGTAGAGCTCGCCCGCCTGCTTGAACACGTCGCTCAACGAGGCGGCCGCGAACACGGTCACGTCCGCGGCGCGTGCGGCAACCGACAGGCAAAGCAGCAGCAACGCTGCCGGGACGGCGCGCGCGAGTTTTGCAGCGATCATGCGAACCCCCAGATCCATGCGTGATATCCGCATGAATATCACGAATCGTGTTTGGGGTTAAGAGCTGCGGCGCCCGGCGAAGACCAGGCCCAGTCCCGCGATCACGACCACGACGCCCGCGACCGTGGGGATCCAGACCTGGTGGTCTTCCTGCGAATTGATGTGCACGGGGCCGATATCGGCGACCGGCTTGGTCTCGGAATAGGTGAAATGGCCGATGAGAAGGCCGCCGACGCCCAGGACGATGAGCACGACGCCGAGCACTGTCAGACCGCGCATGGGATTCCCCCGTTTTGACGCGCAAGTGTGCGTCTACAGTCAAACGATCAACTAATAAGATCGTTCCCCGCGGGTAGCCGGGATATTTCGGCTAGAGAACGGCCTGTTTGAGTGCATCGTACAAAGCAGCAAGTATGAGTCCGGCAACTAGAAACCACCAAAATGCTCGCTGCCTGGCGGCCCAGTCCTTTCTAGCGCCTTTCATCTCGACAAGAGGAAATACCCATCTCGTGTAGTCAAACAATCCCCGGAATAGATACAGCCCCAAAAAGAACGCATAGACGTAAGTGCCGTTCATCACGATTGGTGGCGCGTTTGAAAAAGCAACTAGCGGAGCTAACCTGGCGCTGCTCCAGAGCGCGCCCATCAAACCAACTGAGATAAGTAAAAGGTCATAAGTGCCACGACGGTGTATCCAGCCTCGCATTGTCGCTCGTTCGACGAAGAAGTTGCGTAGCCGTACATCTAAGGAAGTGACCCAAGCCTCCGTTTTACCCTCAATATCGTAGTTGCTTTCGTTGAGCGTGGGAGCCGATGGAATAACGCCCATGTTCACAAACGGTGGCCGACCAAAATCCAAAAGAAGGCTCGCTTGATTGGAGGGCGTTATTCCCAGCGACTTAAGAGCATTCGATGTACTAAATAGGACCGAGCGTATTCTCTCCGGCATGAGCGAATTGGAAAAAATATCCCGTGATCGCCCATGTATCGTTTTGCCATCATGGGCCGTGATTGACACGAGCGTCACAAACGCATCTCGAATTCCTGAACGCCGCCGCTCAAATTGTTCATCGCTTTCAGTTGGCGCCTTTATGATGAGCTGCTCAATTTCCTGAGCTACTTCAAGCTGTTTGTCATTTAGGATGTCATACAAAAGCGGTAGATCATGTTTTTCCAAAACACATGAAGTGATCGGTGCGTGAATCGAATGCCAAGTCTTTGGTAACATGGGTTGTGACATTGAGTTTTTCTAATTTTAAGAATCAAAAGAGTCTAACCCTTTGCCTCCCCTTTCGATAGACAGGCTGGCGAATCTAACGACGTTCAGTGCAAATGCGACAGCCGTCTGTACGACAGCGCCTCGGCGATATGCGGCCGTGCGACGCTCTCAGCGCCTGCCAGATCGGCGATGGTGCGCGCGACGCGCAGCACGCGGTGATAGCCGCGCGCTGTCAGGCGCAAGGCATCCGCCGCGTCCGCGAGCAGGGCCGCGCCCGCGTTGTCCGGCGTCGCGACCTCATCGAGCACGCTTCCCTCGGCTTCGGCATTGGTGCGGATATTCTTGGCCTCATAGCGCGCGCGCTGGACCTCGCGTGCGCCTGCGACGCGGGCGGCGACCGCCTCGCTTCCTTCCGACGGCGGCGGCAGGGCGAGATCGGCTGCCGCCACGCCGGCGACTTCCACGTGCAGGTCGATGCGGTCGAGCAGCGGACCCGAGAGCCGCGCCTGATAGTCGAGCGCGCATTTGGGGGCGCGGCCGCAGGCCTGCGCGGGCTCGCTCAAATAGCCGCAGCGGCAGGGGTTCATCGCCGCTATGAGCTGGAAGCGCGCGGGATAGCGCACATGCGCATTGGCGCGCGCCACGACCGCTTCGCCGGTCTCCATCGGCTGGCGCAGCGAATCCAGCGTCGCGCGCTGGAACTCGGGCAGCTCGTCGAGGAACAGGACGCCCAGATGCGCGAGCGACACCTCGCCCGGCTTGACCTTCAAGCCGCCGCCGACGAGCGAGGCCATCGAGGCGGAATGATGCGGATTGCGGAACGGACGCCGGCGCGAGATCGCCCCGCCGCTGAGATCGCCCGCGAGCGAGCGCACCATCGAGATCTCCAGCGCCTCGCGCGCGTCGAGCGGCGGCAGGAGCCCGGGCAGGCGCTGCGCCAGCATCGACTTGCCCGCGCCGGGCGGCCCGATCATGAGAAGATTGTGACCGCCCGCGGCCGCGATCTCGAGCGCGCGCTTGGCGGTCTCCTGGCCCTTCACGTCCTTGAGATCGGGGACGGCGCGCGTATCGGGCGCGAGCCTGGCTGTGGGAGGGCTCAAGACCTGCGCGCCTTTCATGTGATTGACGAGCGCGATGAGAGACGGCGTGGCTATGATCTCGATACCGCCGGCCCATGCGGCTTCCGCGCCGCACGATGCGGGACAGATGAGGCCGCGGTTCTGCTCCGACGCGGCGATGGCCGCCGGCAGCACGCCCGCGACCGCGCTCACCTGCGCGTCGAGGGAAAGCTCGCCCATCGCGACATAGTTCGCCATCTCGCTCGCCGGCAGCACGCCCATCGCCGCGAGCAGGCCGAGCGCGATGGGAAGATCGTAGTGGCTTCCCTCCTTCGGCAGGTCGGCGGGGGCGAGGTTCACCGTCACGCGCCGATACGGCATCGCCAGCCCGATGGCGCCGAGCGCCGCGCGCACGCGCTCCTTGCTCTCCGCCACCGCCTTGTCGGCGAGGCCCACGAGATTGAACTGGCCGCTGCCGCTCTCGCCGACATGCACCTGCACGTCGACCTCGCGCGCCTCGATGCCCTGGAACGCGACGGTGTAGACATGCGCGACGGTCATGCGGCAAGATACCTGTCTGATGATTACATTTAAGATAGAGCAAGACGGTAGCAACTACCATGCATGGAGCCCGGAATTGCCGGGCTGCCATACGTTCGGGCATACACGCGCCGAAGCGCTGACCAATCTCAAGGACGCGGTTCGCCTTTATCTCGAAGACGTTATGGACGAATCGCTGCTTACCGACGTGCCCAAGAAGCCGGCACGCCGAAAGGCGCGTGCGGCGTGACGCCGCGCGAGCTTCGCCGGATTCTGGAGCAAAACGGCTTCGTTTTTACCCGTCAGTCTGGCAGCCACGCGATATTCAAACACCCTGCGAAAAAACTGCGCGTCGTGTTGCCGATGCACAGCCGCGATATTCCGACCGGCACTTTGCATGCCATCCTTAAGGATGCCGGGCTGAAACCGCCGGGCCGCTAGAGCAGGTCGCGTCCTGACGGAATCGCTCTGAATGTCATCCCGGCCGAGCGGGAGCCGAGTGCCGGGACCCAGCAAGCCGCTTGCACGCTGGGTCCCGGCCCTGCGCGCTGCTTACGCAGCGCCTGGCCGGGATGACAAGTAGGGCAGATATCGAACGCGTCTGAACGTCCGATGCGCTAAAGCATCGGCAGCGCGATGCCGGCGGCGATGCCGGCGATGAGGAAGCGCACCAGATAGCCCAGGCCGTGCGCGAGGCTCACATGCGGATCGATCCGCACCCAGATCTGCGTCGTCGCGACCTGGACGAAGGAGCCGGCGAGCCAGGCGATGACGGCGACCTTGATCCCGCTCACGATGCCGTCGACGCCCGCCATGGCGCAGAGCGCGATCACCGCCGCGGCCGTGATGAAGCCGAGCGCGGTGGAATAGAGGATCGGCATGGTCTCGGTCTTCTTGTCCCTGGGCCACCAGGTGTCGGGATAGGTCTGATAGCGCTCGTTGAAGAGCACGCCCATGAACAGCCAGTCGGTGAAGCTCGAAAGCGTTCCGGCGGCGACCACCGCGACAAGCACGATCCAGGACATCGGTTTCCCCCTTTGAGCGCAGCGTAAACTATCGCGAAACGGGCGCGAAAGCGATGGCGGCTTGCGCGGGGGAAAGCCCGCCCCTAGGCTTGGCCATCGCCATTTTTCGCAAAGATGAGTTCCTCCATGTCCAATCAACGTTTCCAAGGCACCGACCGCTATGTCGCGACCGACGACCTGCGCATCGCGGTCAATGCGTCGATCACGCTGGAGCGGCCGCTCCTCATCAAGGGCGAGCCCGGCACCGGCAAGACGCAGCTCGCCTATGAGGTGTCCGACGCGCTGGGCGCGCCGCTCATCACCTGGCACGTCAAGTCGACGACCAAGGCGCAGCAGGGCCTCTATGAGTACGACGCGGTGACGCGGCTGCGCGACAGCCAGCTCGGCGACGCGCGCGTCAAGGACGTCAAGAACTACATCAAGCAGGGCAAGCTGTGGGAAGCGTTCGTGATGGACCAGCGTCCCGTGCTGCTCATCGACGAGATCGACAAGGCCGACATCGAGTTCCCCAACGACCTGCTGCTCGAGCTCGACCGCATGGAGTTCTTCGTCTACGAGACCGGCGAGACGATCAAGGCCGCGATCCGCCCGATCGTGATGATCACCTCCAACAACGAGAAGGAGCTTCCGGACGCGTTCCTGCGCCGCTGCTTCTTCCACTACATCAAGTTCCCCGAGCGCGAGACGATGCAGAAGATCGTCGACGTGCACTATCCGAACATCAAGCAGAAGCTGGTCAGCGAGGCGCTGAACGTCTTCTACCAGATCCGCGACGTGCCGGGCCTGAAGAAGAAGCCGTCGACGAGCGAGCTTCTGGACTGGCTGAAGCTTCTGCTGAACGAGGACGTGCCGCCCGAGGCGCTGCGCGAGAAGGATCCGACCAAGCTCATCCCTCCGCTCCACGGCGCCCTCCTCAAGAACGAGCAGGACGTGCACCTCTTCGAGCGCCTGGCGTTCCTGGCGCGCAGGGAGAGCAGGAATTAGGCGCAGCCGAGTTTCTCGCGCCACGTTCCACGTGGCGAAGGCGTGACAATGCCTTCAACCTCTGGTTAAATAGCCGCCCATTGAACCAAAGGGGGGCGGCAATGGCTGACACGAGCGCGATCAAGGACAGAGCTTTTGCTGTCGGAGTCGATGTCGTCGTTGTCCCGGACGCCGATACAGGTGCCGTTACCGCACCGGGCACGGAAAAATCTTACTACAACGTGCAGCAGGATCGCCTTGGCGTGCACAAGGAACAGCCCGACGCCTACCTCGAGAAGATGCCCTGCGACGTATGCCGGCGCGAGATAGGATACGAGGTGCGCATCATCGCCGAACGCGACGGCGGCGAGCGCATTCTGGAGATGCGATTTTATTCCGGCGGCAGGCTTGAGAATGGCCAGATACGGGCCAGGGGCGGCAGGATCAAAACCCATAGGCAACGCTATCGCGCCTAGCCCGCATGGAAGACGCGATCAAACAGGAAGACATCGAAAAAGCTGGAAACAGCCTTATCCTCTATTCCTGTATCTCGTTGCTTTTCAACGCGTTGAATTTTTCGACCGAGAACATCCACGACTTTCCCGTCATCGTTAAGGATCAAAAGCTGACGGCCGGCGTCGTTACGGTCGTGGTGCTTTATTTTTTCTTGTACTTTCTAGTTCAAATCTTGCGCTCGTATCTGCTGCACGAAGCAGCTATGTATTCCAAGTCGTTCGGCCTGGTCGAGCAGGCCGTCAAGGAGCATCCGGAGGCGCCAGCTCCCACGAACGAGATGCAGCGTATCGTCATATCCGGCATCCAGGAAAAAATCCGCATTGCGACCACTCGCTATCGGCTCTTCACATGGGCGTTTTTCATCTTGACGCAGTTTGTGCCTTGCGCGTTGGGCATCCTTGCTCTCGTATTCGGATTCTCATCCATGAGCTATATGTTCGCGATGTTCTTCAAGCTCCTGTGACGAAACCGCGACGCCGGACGGAAGGGCAGGTGCTGGGCGTCCGTTGTTCGAGAACGATGTTGTCGCCCGGGTCACCCATAGCGGCTATTCTTTCGAAGGCATCGATTGAGAACAAGAATCTACCAGTGTCCGGACTCGACCGTTCCATTCTTTGTTTGGCGGCGCTGCTCTGGACAAGCCGCGTTGTAGCTGGTGATGCGCCTCTCGACGCGCTGAAGCAGGCTTACCCGAACGCGATCGCGCGCATCGACGGCAACGCGGTCGTCTTCCGCGACGGCGCGCGGATGGAGGCGGGCGCGGACGATCCTGCCAGATCTTTCGACGCGCTCATCGCGCATGCAAACCTGCGCGACATGTTCCGTCTCGCCTATCCCAAGGGCGCGCCCCCGGCACAGCCGAAAGAGAATTTCGATCCCGGCCGCTTCCGCGACAAGGCGTTCTTCGACCGCCTCTATGGCGACTGCCGCAAGGGCGAGGTCGAGAGGCGGCTCGTCGCGGTGACATGGCTGGCGAAGTCCTGGGGCCGCACGGTGACATTCGCGCCCGAAGCGGCCGCGGCGCTCGGCGCGGTGTCGGCCGAGATCGACGCGATGCCGCCATCGATCAGGCGCGCCGCCTATCCGACGGCGGGGACCTATGCCTGCCGCGGCGTGGCCGACCGGGGCCAGCCGTCGATGCATGCCTATGGCGCGGCGATAGACCTGAATCTGGACTATTCCTATTACTGGCTATGGGACAGCCACGGCAAAGGCGCACCGCATTGGCGCAACCGCATGCCGCGTGAGATCGTCGATGCCTTCGAGCGTCACGGCTTCATCTGGGGGGGGCGCTGGTACCACTACGACACGATGCATTTCGAGTACCGGCCGGAATTGCTGAAACCTTAGGGGACGAACATGCGCAAATCGGCAGGTGCGGGACTGGCCGTCGTCGCGATGCTAGCGGGCGCGGCGCGCGCCGACGACGCAAGCCCCGCCCCTGCGCAAATCGCCCGGCTGCGAACGGACAACAGCGCCATCGTCGTCCAGGACAAGGACACCGCCGGCGTTTTCGAGGTGCAGGACGACGGCACGATCAAGCACAGGCAGAGCGGGTTGATTTGCCCGGCGCGCTACCCGAACGCGGCCTTCTTCCATGCGCTCGTCTATGACGCCGGCAAGGGGCTCGACGTCGGATGCGACTATAAGCGTCCGGACGACAAGGGCGGCGCGAACGCGAAGCTGACCATCTTCGTGACAAAGGTCGCGGACGGGGCAAGCGTGGACGCCGAGTTCGCCAAGCGGCGCGCGGAAGTCGCGCAGACCTATCCCGAAGCGAAATCGCAGGGACCGGCCCTCACGATCACGCAGGAAAGCAAGGCCGCGCTGCCGGACGTACGCACCGAGGAGTTCCTGATCTGGATGAACGAACGCGATTACACGACCCAACTCATCGTCGCGGTGAGCAAGGGCTGGTCGATCGAGATCCGCGCGACGTTCAGCGGCAAGCCCAACGAGATCGCCCTGAATGCCGGCAGCACGACACAGGACGCGGCCGACGCCGGCGGCGATCGCGTCATGGGCGCCAAGGCGCTGTTCGATGCGCTGGGGACAGTCGGGAAATGACGATGTCTTGCTCGTCCCGGCGCCGGCCGCATCACTGCGGCGGATTGGCGATCAGATAGGGATAGCCCGCGTTGATCGAAGGCGACTGCGCCCAGATCGCGGGATCGAAGCCCGACGGCAGACCCGCTTTGAGCGCGGCATCGCTCAGGCCGGTGACCGCGTGGCACGGATTGGCGCAAGGCTCCGACTGCAGGCTGGTGTCGATATCCCAATAGTCGGACGCGAGCGTGCCGCCGAGATAGTGTCCCGCGAAACCGCCGACGCGCGATTTCTGCCGCGCCTGCTGGCTGAAGTTCACCTGCGTCGTGGAGTAGGACGTGCTCACCGAGCCGGAGCCCGCGCCGATCATCCCGCCCTCGGTGCTGTAATGGTGCGCCGTGACCTCGCCCATCGAATACGAGTCCGTGATGGCGCCCTCGTTGGTGACGGCGCCGGCGAGACCGCCGATCCCGACGGAACCATGCGTATCGATGGACCCGGTCGAGAAGGACTGGACGATCCGGCCCTGCAGGATGCCGGTCAGTCCGCCCACGGTGCTCTGCGCACCGCTGGTGATGTGGCCGGTGAAGGAGGAATTGGCGATGGTCGCCACGCCTTCCGCGACCAGTCCGCCGTCGATGACGGCGACGCGGGGATTGCCGCCGATCGTGACGGAAGAATGCGAGTTGGCGATGCTGCCGCCGCTCATCTGTCCGGCGATGCCGCCATTGTCGATGGCGCCGCCGATGCTGCCGCTGGAAGAGACGCCGAAGAAGGCGGCGCCGCCGCCCTGGCCCATGAACGCGCCGGCCACGCCGCGATTGGCCGCGATGTTGACGTTCGCAAGGCTCAGATCGCGAAACACCGCGGCGCCGAGCGGCCGGTCGAACATGCCCACCGAAGCGTTCGAGCTGCCCTGAATGGCGAGATTGGACACGGTGTGGCCGAGACCTTCGAGCACGCCGCCGAAACCTGAAGCCGCGACGGCGTTCTGATAGGTGCCGTCGGGGGCCGCGTCATAGTCCTTGGCGAAGGCGATGGCGGCGGACGGGCTCGACGCGGCGCTGCCTGCCATCGTCGCCAGATCGTTCACGAGCACATAGCTCTGGCCGTTCACGCTCAAACTGCTTGCCGTATCCCAGAAATCGATTTTGCCGCCGGGGAAGAACTGAAACTGGCCGCCCAGCCCGCCATTGTTGTAGTTGACGGTAAGTGCCGCCGTGCCCTCGACCGCGACCGCGGCCTTGATGCTGACGTTGAAGTCGGCGTTCAAGGTGAGGTGATGCGCACTCGACCAGGCGAGCGGCGCGGTGATCTCGATGGTGACGGCGCCGGAGCCGGTGTTCACCGTCACGTCCGACGACGCGAGCAGGTTCTGCAGATCGGTGACGTTGAGGATCGCGCCCTTGGCCGTCGGCGCGCACGCGCCCGCCGAGCAGACCACGTTCTTCGTCGGCGCGGAGGAGATGTTGACGGACGCGAACGCCGATGGCGAAGCGGCGAAGCAAGCCGCCAGCGTGGCCGTCAGAAAGATTGCCGTTTTCGCAGTCATGATCCGATCCTCGAAAAGGACCGGTACTCTAACACGAAGATGACCGCGAAGTTACAACTCTGAGAAGAATTGCCCCTCCTTCGCATGCGGTTACCGATCCCGCACGGTCACTGCGGCGGATTGGCGATCAGATAGGGATAGCCGTTGTTGATCGACGCGCTCTGCGCCCACACCTTGGGATCGAAGCCTGACGGCACCCCCGATCTGAGCGCGGCATCGCTCAGGCCGACGACGCCGGCGCATCCGGAGCCCTTGTTGCCGCACGCATTTTCAAAGCTGCTGGTGTCGACGTCCCAATAATCGCCCTCGGGCTTTTCCGCGAAGCTGTCCCCGATGAAGCCGCCGAAACGGCTGTTGTGGCGGTCGCGCTCGTTCACGGTCACCTTGCCCGTCGAATAGGACGTCCCGACCGCGTTCCTCGAGCTGAAGCCGATCAGCCCGCCGAGATTGCTTTGGCTTCCGCCTGCCACCGATCCCATGGCGTAGCAATCGGCGATGGTGATCTCTCCGTTCGCCAGCCCGACGAGCCCGCCCATATATTCCTTGTTGTGCTCCCGGAACGGGATGGCGTTTCCGGTCGCATAGGATTGCACGATCCGGCTGCCGATGGAGGCGGCAAGACCGCCGACCGTGCTGGCATTCGCGGCCGTGACGTTGCCCGAAGCATGGGAATAGGAAATCACTTCGGCACGGCCCGCCAGGCCGCCGGCCGCGCCGTGTTTGCCGATCGTAACGGACGCGGTGGAAAAAGAGCGCGTGATGGAGCCGGAACTGATGCCCACCAGGCCGCCCGCGACGGTGCGGTCGCCCGTGACAACCGTGCCGTCGGACGAGGCGGCCTCGATCGCGCCATCCGCTTCGGCGGCGAGCAGGCCGGCCTGCCCACCCCCGCCGGACGTGAGGCTCGCTTGCTCCAGGTGGATATCGCGCAGCGTCGCGGATGCGCCGGCCATCGAGAACAAGCCGACATGGTGATTGATGCCGCTGGCGACGGAGAAGTTCGCGACCGTGTGGCCGAGGCCTTCGAACGTCCCGGTGAGCTCCGTCGGGACGGCGGTGTCGGTATAGGTGCCGTCCGGACCGGCATCGTAATCCTTCGCCAGCGCGAAGAAGCCGGCCGGGCTGGCGGCGACCGCGGCCGCGAGCGCGGCGAGATCGCTCACCAGCACATAGCTGTTGCCGTTGACCACGAGGCTGCTGGACGTATCCCAGAAATCGACCTTGCCGCCCGGCACGAACACGAACTCGCCGCCGCTGCCGTTGACGACGGTGAGGCCGCCCGTGCCCTCGACCGCGACTTGCGCCTTGACGTTCACATTGCGATCGGCGTCGAGGGTCAGGCGATGGGTGCTCGCCCAGGCGAGCGGCGCGGCGATCCCGATGGTGAGCGCGCCCGCCCCGGTGTTCACCGTCACGTCGGACGACGCAAGCAGGTTCTCGAGATCGCCGGCATTGAGCGTCGCCTGCCTGGCCGTCGGCGTGCACACGCCCGCGGAGCAGACCATGTTCTGCGTCGCTGCCGCGGAGATGTTCACTGCCGCAGCGGCAGGAAGGGCCATGGCCGCCAAAGCCGCACCAAGAGACATCGCAACGCGTCGGATCATCTTTTCCTCCCGTGGAAAGTCCACAACCTTAGATGTCAAGCTAGCACGTTGCACCCGCGTAACACAGCGGAAAGTGTGCGGCTGGCAGGGGCGGCGGTCCCGCGTTAGGCTGGAGGACCGCCATTGGACCCAGGCCCATGTTCTTCCAGTTCTTCGACGAGCTTCGCGCCGCGCGCATTCCCGTGACGCTGAAGGAATATCTGGCGCTGATGGACGCGCTGTCGAAGGACGTGATCGAACTCAAGGTCGAGGAGTTCTATTACCTGTCGCGCACCGCGCTGGTGAAGGACGAGCGCAACCTCGACAAGTTCGACCGCGTCTTCGGGCATGTGTTCAAGGGGCTCGAAGGCCTCGACGCGTCGCTGCTCGCGCAGATCCCCGAAGAGTGGCTGAAGGCGCTGACCGAGAAATTCCTCAGCGAGGAAGAGAAGAAGCAGATCGAGGCGCTGGGCGGCTGGGAGAAATTGATGGAGACGCTGAAGCAGCGTCTCGAGGAGCAGAAGAAGCGCCACGAGGGCGGCTCGAAGATGATCGGCTCGGGCGGCACCTCCCCGTTCGGCAATTCCGGCTACAACCCCGAAGGCGTGCGCATCGGCCAGGACAAGGGCCGTCACGGCAAGGCGGTCAAGGTCTGGGACAAGCGCGAGTACAAGAACCTCGACGATTCGGTCGAGCTCGGCACGCGCAACATCAAGGTGGCGCTTCGTCGTTTACGCAAATGGGCGCGGCAGGGCGCGGAGGTCGAGCTCGACCTGCCCGGCACGATCAAGAACACCGCGAACAAGGGCTATCTCGACCTCAAGCTCGTCCCCGAGCGCCACAACACGGTCAAGGTGCTGCTGTTCTTCGACATCGGCGGCTCGATGGACGCGCATATCAAGCTCTGCGAGGAGCTGTTCAGCGCGGCCAAGACCGAGTTCAAGCACATGGACTTCTACTACTTCCACAACTGCCTCTATGAGAGCGTGTGGAAGGACAACCGCCGCCGCCATGCCGAGAAGATCCAGACCTGGGACGTGCTGCACAAATATCCGCACGACTACAAGATCGTCTTCGTCGGCGACGCGACGATGAGCCCCTACGAGATCACCTATCCCGGCGGCAGCGTCGAGCATTGGAACGAAGAAGCCGGTGCTGTGTGGCTCGACCGCGTGACGCAGATCTACGAGCACTGCGTGTGGCTGAACCCCGTGGCGCAGAAGCACTGGGACTACACGCCGTCGATCGGATTGCTTTCCCAGATCCTGGGCGGTCGCATGTTCCCGCTGACCCTGGGCGGCCTCGACGCGGCGATGCGGGAGCTGAATAGGTAATTACCCCGCGCCGGTGACGCGGCTCCAGATTGCCGGACCCGATCGAGCCCACCGCACCGCATCGGGCGGCTGACGGCGCCTTCCTTTATGCTTCGCACGCCCGGCGGATGCATGTGAGGACGCTGTCCACCACGCCGATCTGGGTGAAAATCCCCACAAGAACCGCGATCAGCAATGCCTCCACGATACGATAGAGCAGATGTCCGGCGCCATCGATCAGAGATCCAAGCCACTTCTGCCATGGCCGCAAGCTGCTCGCTCGCCATAACAAATAGAGGCGCAGGCACAGCACCAGCAAGAAAGTCACCGCTCCGGTGACGTCGGCAACGATATGCTGGGCAAGAGTCGGATGTACGTGCATGGCAGCACCCATACGCAATTTCTTCGCGTACGACTCTGCCACTCGAGGTAATCTCTACAAGCCGCAACACGCTGCAGCCACGCGTATTATCGGCTTTGCTCGCAACCAGAATCCCGCAACGTCCGGACAGAATTCACGCACGAAGGAGAAACTTTGCGCGTCGTGGCGCGCAAAATTCGGAACGATGCCGCCGAAGCCTTCGCGCTACCGGAAGTATTCAGAAACATCGCCCGAAATGCCGCTGCAGGATCTTGTCAGGCGCACTCTTCCCTGTCGCCGTCGTCCTGCCGCATCAAATATCTCATCCCGTTGAAGGTCCAAGGCGCGCGCAAACCTTTGGTCGTCCTGGTTTCGTGCAGGATCTTGCTTCTTATGGTCTTGAACCGCCCCAAATGCAGCCGCAGCACTTTGTCTTCGTAGCAGTCGTCGTGCCGCGGCACGTTCTTCATCAGGATTTCCATGGCATTATGAATCCAGGTCTTTTCCTTGAACTGCCCGAAATCGGAATCCTTGAAATCCTCCCACTGCCGAACCACCGCGATCTTGTCGCAGTACTCCTTGAGGTTCTTGATCGGATCGTTCACCCGGAACATCACGATGCAGGCCGAGCAGGGCTCATGCTCTTCGATGCGGGTCGATGTCAGGATCCCGAATTTGAGGTCACGGTCGTTCTCCGGCTTCTCCTTCTGGACGGTATGGGGAAAAAGCAGACAACGTACCCTGGCGACGGGCTGACGATCGGAAAGCCGCGGCGCCGTGGAGACGCCGATCGCCATGACCGAACCGCCGACGACCGACGCAGTGCCCTCATACACGAGCGGATCAGTCTTTTCGTCTTCACCGGTGACGCGATAGTACACTGTGAATTTGAGCCGCTTGCCATCGGATTCGAGCACCACGAGCTCTCGCGAGACTTCGGTTCCGCCATTCGATATGTCGAAGGCATAGCGATAAATGACGTAGAATCCGGCGATTTTTCCCAACAACGTCGAATCCGCCACCAGCGGAACCTCGATCTCGATCTTCGTGACCGCAGACTTGTGCGCTTCGCGAAGCTTGTGGAATTCGGCAACGCTGGAGGCGTCGAACCATTCCGGCTCTATGGTCCCGCACTCCGGCAAGGATGAGAATCCCTTCGCCAATTTCTTCTTCGTGGGAAATTTGGTTTCCGTCCCGTCGAAGAGCCCTTTGATGGTGCCGGGAGCCAGGCGGCATTGCTCTTCGAGAAAGTCCTTCAGCTTGGTGTCCCTTTGGCTTTCGAGGCTGTTGTAGAGGTCCTTGACGATGTCGAGAACTGTCGTAGCCATCTCTTTTCCTTTCCCCTGCGTCAGCAATCGATCTGCTTTGATTTTCCGATTGCGCGGTATCGCCAAACATTAGTTCCCAAGATTCTGGCAACTCTGTGTTGAGCGGCAAGCAAAAATGCGTCTCGCCGTAGTGCGTCATGCATCACGCTCAGTCTAACGCTCGCGTTGTCCGCTCAACAATCGCTCCGATGGGAAGCGAGCTGCCCGCCGCGCGATCGCAACAAGCGGCAGATCGTGATCGGATAAGGTCATGCGCCTCCTCCCATTTCGCGCATCGCGCCGGATGGCCCCGAGCGGCGATCGGACAAATGTGCGCGGCGCGGAGCAAAGTGCGGGAGAAATGATCGAAACTGCACCCATTATTCCAAAATATTCCGTGACGATACGCGCGCTTTCGCGTGTTCTGTCGCGCTCTGTCGATAGATATGCACGAGCGAGCGAGCGCATATTCTCCGGCACATGACGCCCGCAACGGGCATCGACGCGAGCAGGAGAGCGATATGGCAATCCAGAAAAACAATTGGAGCGTGGCGCGCGAGGTTCCGGCTCCAGACCTTTCCGGCCCCATGCAGGTCGCCGTGGCCGGCCCTTGTGACGAGAGCTCGCGGCTCAATAGCTGTGATTTGGCGCGCGAAGCCCTCTTCGAGCTCAAGGAGGTGAAGGTGATCGATCTTGTCTATGACGACCGCCTCATCAGCAAATTGTGTCACCTGAGCCGTGCCGTGACGAGGAAGTTCATTGAGAAGCACCAGGCACTGCGACTGGGCAGCCCTACCGAAGACACCATCGATCGCGTCCTGATAGAGCTCGAGAACGAAAACGTCATCGGCTCCGGAACGGACTCCATTTGATTTCCCAAGAGCGTCAACGACGGAGGGTCTCTCCATGGGATTGGTCCAACGCGAGCCGCCAAGCAGCTCGCGCGGCCGCGCCGTCTGCACGGCAGCGGCGATGCGCCAAGTCGTGATGTCCAGCGTCGATTCCGACGATCCCCTGGTCGAGGAGCTGATGCAGCTGCCATCCTATGCGCTCGATCACGTGCGCGTTCGCTATCGCGCGGAGATCCACGGTCCGCCGAGCCTGACCGCCGCCTGCGCCGTCCTGGGATGGCTGACCGTCGACTCGCTGAAGCCGGCCACCGCCCAATAGGCGGCGCGAGAATGCGTGATATGCTGGCCCGGACCCCAGAGGACGGATCGCGCATGAGTTCCGCAGCTGAAGCCATCGTATCCGGCGACGTGGCGCGAAAAGCCGGAGCTGCCGACACGGACCGGATCTGCGCCACGCTCGCCCGCGCGTTCTTCGACGATCCCGTGATGATGTTCATGATTCCGGATGAGAAGGCGCGGATCGCCAAGCTGCCGCGCATCTTCAAGGTGCTGCTCAAGCTCGCGCTGCCGCACGGGCTTTGCCATGTGACGCCCGGTTACGAATCCGCGACGATCTGGAAGCCGCCGGGGAAGTGGCATCTGTCGCTGTGGGACTATGTCATGAACGGGCCGGAGCTCCTGGGCATCTTCGGCGCCAACGTGTTCAGCATTTTGGGCACGATGGACCGCATCGAGAAGGTGCATCCCAAGACGCCTCACTACTATCTGCAGGTCATCGGCACCGATCCGGCCAAGCAGGGCAAGGGCTTCGCCAGCAGGATCATGCGCCACCAGCTTGCCGTGAGCGACGCGGCGGGCATGCCCTGCTATCTGGAATCGAGCAAGGACACGAACCTGCCCATCTATCGCAGCTTCGGCTTCGAGGTCACGGGCGAGATCAAGATCCCCGACGGTCCCACGCTGTGGCCGATGTGGCGCGACGCGCGGGCGGTGTCGTGAGAGGCGCGCGGCTCTCGCTCGCGGCGTTGCTGCTGACGACGGCACAGGCGTTCGCCGCCGACCCCGACGTGCCGCCGCCGGAGAGCGTGGTGCTCACCGGCGCGGTGAAGGCGCCGGACAGCATCACCAAGGAAGAGCTCTCGCGCCTGCCGCCCGTCGACGTGACGTTGAACGCAAAGACCGACAAGGACCCGATGCAGGGCACGTTCCGCGGCGTGCTGCTGTGGACGTTGATCGACCGCGCGGGGCTGGTGAACGGAAGCGAAAAGAACGCCTATCTGAAGCACACCATCCTGGTGAGCGGCGTGGACGGCTACACGGTGTCCTTGAGCGAAGGCGAGATCGATCCCAAGCTCGAGGGCAAGCAGGTCATCGTCGCCTATATGAAGGACGGCAAGCTGTTCGACGGCTTGCGCCTGATCGTGCCGGGCGACACGCACGCCTCGCGCGACGTGCGCGACCTCATCACCATCGAAGTCAAATGACGGATACGGCCTCCTGCAAGCAGCCGGCAGGGGCGGTCGCGCCGGTGATCGACCGCAACGCTTGCGAGGGCAAGGAGGATTGCGTCCGCGTCTGCCCCTATGACGTGTTCGAGGTGCGCAAGCTGACCGGCGACGAGCGCGCGACGCTGTCGTTCATGGGGCGTCTGAAAGCGACCTTCCACGGCAACGCCCAAGCGTTCGCGGTGCGCGCCGACCGATGTCACGCCTGCGGCCTTTGCGTCGCCGCCTGCCCCGAGCACGCCATCCGCCTTGCGAAGATCGCCGCCGCCTGATCCTCCAGGGTGACGCGCGTCAGCGTTTCAGAAAATTTGCGGTGTAGAAGAAGCGCGGACCGAAATGTCTTTCGAAGGCGAGAGTCGTCTTTGCCGCGCACATCTTCAATTCCTCGCGCGAAATGAAATCGGGATCGCCCATCTGTTCGGTGACCGACAACCGCCCGCCGGGCTTCAATACGCGTGCGGCTTCGCGCAACGCCGCACCCGCATCGCCCACTTCGCCCAGCACGGTCACCATGAAAGCGGCATCGAAACTCGAATCGGCAAACGGCAGCGCCTTCGCATCGCCCGGCGCACGCGCGAAATTGGAAAGCCCGCGCGCTTTCAGGCGCTCCTGCGCGATGTCGAGCATGCCGTCCTGACAATCGAACAATGTGAGATGGCCGCATGCTTTCGCCACCGCCGGGCTGAAATAACCCGGACCGCAGCCGATTTCGAGCACGCGATCGTCCGGCTTCAATCCCAGCCGTTTGACGATGCGCGACGGGGGCAGGATCAGCCTGCGCCACGGGGTCAGCAGCCAGCGCGCATATTCGACGGGATAGAGGCCCTTTCCCGCCACCCGCGCCCAGGCATCGTCTTTGCTCATTTCCACCATTCCGCTGCGGCATCCTTCCACAATCGCGGAGCCTTCGAAAGCATCCGCGCTTGCGCGGGCGGCGCCAGGCTTCCGCAACGAGTGACTTGCCGCATGGCCGCGCACCTGTTCACATGCGCGCCGATCCTTCGGAGGCCGTCATGCTGAAAGTCCATCACCTCAACAATTCGCGCTCGCAGCGCATCCTGTGGCTGCTCGAGGAGATCGGCACGCCTTACGAGATCGTGCATTACACGCGCGGCACGCCGATACCGCTGGCGCCGCCGGAATTGAAGGCCGTGCACCCGCTGGGCAAATCGCCCGTCATCACCGATGGCGACAAGACCATCGCGGAGTCGGGCGCCATCGTCGAATACCTGATCGACACCTACGGCAAGGGCCGCTTCAAGCCCAAAGCCGGCAGCGGCGATTACTGGAAATATGTCGAGTGGATGCATTACGGCGAGGGCTCGGCGATGCTGCCGCTTCTGCTCGCGCTCTACACCAACATGCTGGGAGAGGCGGGCGCGGCGCTGAAGCCGCGCGTCGACGGCGAGATCGCCAACAACCTGTCCTATATGGAGAACGCGCTGGGCCACCGCGAATTCTTCGTAGGCCAGGAACTGAGCGGCGCCGACATCCAGCTTCTCTTCGTGCTGGAGGCGGCCGGCGCGCGTCTCGATCCCTATCCGAATCTCGTCAAATACAGAACCCGCATGCAGGCGCGCCCCGCTTACAAGCGCGGCATCGAGAAGGGTGGCCCATACGCGCTGATGAGCCGGTAGATGCCCCTCACCCTTCGACAAGCTCAGGGTGAGGGAATGGAAAACCGCGCGCACTGATGCAGTCCCTCATCCTGAGCTTGTCGAAGGATGAGGGCCGCGCTGACTTCGCTGCCCCGCATCAATCCGCCCGCCGCTTCATCGCCTCTGGAAACTGAACCCAGGAATAGCGCCTTCCATCGCTCACCGACTGGTCGGGCATGGGATAGTCCGGATCGGCGAAGGCGCCGATGCCGACGCCGATCATGTCGGGTTTGCGCGACGGCTCCCAATAGAGCGTCGAGCCGCAATCGGGGCAGAAATGGAACGTGACGGCGTGGCCGGCGTCGCTGTCGCGGGTGAAGGCGCGGCGCTCGCCTTCGATGCGCACCGCCGCGCGCGGATAGAAGGCGGCGATGCCGAACGCGCTGCCCGTGCGCCTGCGGCAGGCGTCGCAATGGCAGATCGAGACCATCGCCGGCTCGCCTTCGCACAGCGCGCGGAGCTTGCCGCAGCTGCATTGTGCCTCTTTCATCGCCTGCTCCCGCCGGGACCGCCGGCCATAATAGCCATCTTTCCCGCGTCCTGCCGATCTGAGAAAGTCTCTCCCAACCCATGAGGCAGCCCATGACCGCACGCAACCCACCGCCCGCCATCGGCAAGGACGAGCGCCGCGCGCGCATCGCACGGCTCTGCGCGGAGATGGAGACGGAAAACATCGGCGCGGTGCTGATCGGGCCGACCTCGTCCTTGCGCTATTTCACCGGCGTCGCCTGGCACCCGTCGGAGCGCTTCACCGGCGCGCTCATCCGCCAGGACGGCACCGTGGAATACATCACGCCGGGCTTCGAGCGCGACAAGGTCGGCCAGGTGATCGGCGTCGAGGGCGACATCCATACCTGGGAGGAGGAGGAAAGCCCCTATCGCCTCATCGCCGACAGGCTGGGCAACAAGGCGCGCATGGCGGTGGACGACCAGGTCGCGCTCTTCACCTGGTTCGGGCTCAAGGGCGCGCTCGACGACGCGCGGCTGACCGGCGCGGGCAAGCTCATCAACCGCCTGCGCCGCGCCAAGTCCAAAGCCGAGCTCGCGCTGATGCAATACGCCAAGGACATCACGCTCGAAGTGCAGCGCCGCGCCTGGAAGAGCCTGACCAAGGGCGTGCGCGCGAGCGAGGTGGAGGCCTTCATCGACCGCGAGCATCGCGCGCTCGGCGGCAACGGCAACACGTTCTGCATCGTCTCCTTCGGCGAGGACACGGCGCTTCCGCATGGCGGCGAAGGCGACCGCGCCTTGGCCCAGAACGACGCCGTGCTGATCGACACCGGCACGCAGATCGACGGCTACAATTCCGACATCACGCGCTCCTATGTGTTCGGCGAGCCGTCGAAGGAGATCCGCATGGTGTGGGACGCGGAGAAGCGCGCCCAGGCCGCGGCGTTCGCTGCCGCATGGCCGGGTGCGGCTTGCGAGAGCGTCGACGCGGCGGCGCGCGCCTCGATGGGAGCTGAGGGTTTCGGGCCGGACTATCGCCTGCCCGGCCTGCCCCACCGCACCGGCCACGGCATAGGCCTGGACGTGCACGAAGCGCCGAACCTGGTGCGCGGCGACACCACGCCGCTCGCCAGCGGCATGTGCTTCTCCAACGAGCCGATGATCGTGGTGCCGGGCAAGTTCGGCGTGCGGCTGGAGGACCATTTCTACATGGACGAACAAGGTGCGCGCTGGTTCACCGAGCCGTCCGCGGGCCTGGACGAGCCGTTCAAGGGCGTCGTGCCGCTCCCATGATCGATCACGTCTCGCTCGCCGTCGCCGATCTTGCGCGCAGCACGGCGTTCTATGAAGCGGTGCTGGCGCCGCTGGGTCTTGCAAAGCTCGTTGAGCGCGAGGGCGCGAGCACGGGTTTCGGGAAGCGCTACCCGGAATTCTGGCTGAACGCGCGGCCGGGGCTGGTGCCGCAGCCCGAGACTACCGGCACGCACATTTGCCTGCGCGCGCCGAGCCAAGAGGCCGTGCGCGCGTTCCACGCCACGGCGCTCGGCCTGGGGGCTGAGGACGCAGGCCAGCCCGGACCGCGGCAAGCCGCGTTCACCGTCTATTTCGGCGCCTTCATCCTCGATCCCGACGGCAACAAGATCGAAGCGGTGAACTTCCCGCGATGAAATCATCCTCCCCCGCAAAGCGGGGGAGGTGCCGAGCGAAAGCGAGGCGGAGGGGGGCGTCCCCCATAGGCGCTAACTTAGAACAAATTCAGACGGGTTTGAC
>Ga0265318_10000171_pt1 | contig 57540 bp, 51 predicted proteins | sample 4821metaG_FD_192431 | JGI IMG/M metagenome (GOLD analysis project Ga0265318, IMG submission 192431) | Rhizosphere microbial communities from Carex aquatilis grown in University of Washington, Seatle, WA, United States - 4-8-21 metaG | ecosystem: Host-associated > Plants > Roots > Rhizosphere >... | reverse complement strand
TCCCCGCGGGCCCCTCCCGACGGACGACAAGGGACGCACGCGGATCTGCTTTGCTGGTGCTGTCTCCGGTTGGCAAAGCCAACCTCCGATCCAGAGCGCGGGAAGGGGAGGACCCCTCCCGCGGGCCCCTCTCCCGACGGACGACGAGAGGCGCACGCGGATCTGCTTTGCTGGTGCTGTCTCCGGTTGGCAAAGCCAACCTCCGATCCACCGCATGAGCGAACCTCGGCTGAGGCGTGACCTCGCGCTCTGAACTGGCGCTTCGGGACCGGACGTCAGGGCCCAATTGCTCGTCCTCGTTCCGCGCCGTCGCGTACGGGCGCGAGACGAGAGGACGAGGCCCGCCCCCCTTCTTATCCCCTCCCCCCGCGAAGCGGGGGGAGGGTGATGGAGAGGGGTCCCACTTCATTCCTATGCACCGCGAGGTCCCTTCATGGCGGCGACGGGGATGGGGGGTGCGGGGCGGGGAGGGTTTGCTGGATCCGGTCGGCGATGAGTGCGTGACCTTCGGCTCCGGGGTGGTACGCATCGCTCGCGAGGCGTTCGGGGTGGCCGTGGAAGAGGTCGGCGATCGGCACCAGGACCGCGCCGGAGTCGGTGTCCGCGGCGGCTTCGAGCACGCCGTTCCACGACGCGAGGAGCGCACGCGCGGCGGGCTCCTCGGTCGGCGCGACCTCGAAGGGGTTGTAGATCCCGATCAGCCGAATGGCGGCGGTCGAATTCACGCGCCGAAACTCCCTCACCAGCGCGACCATGTTCGCGCGCGCCGCCTCGCGCGCGGGCTCGGGATCGGCGAGCGCGCGTCCCGAGACCGGGCGCAGGGTATGGCTGAGATCATTTCCGCCGGCGGACACCAGCAGCAAGCTGGCCGCCGCGACGGATGCGCGCACCTCTGGCTCCGACAGCCGGGCCAGCACCTCGCCGCTCTCGGCCCCGGGGACCGCCAGGTTGACCAGCGAGGTCCGCCACCCGCGCGCCTCGAGCAGCTTCTGCAAGCGCCCGGCGTAGCCCCCTGCCCGCGCATCCCCGGTCCCCGCCGTCAGGGAGTCACCGAGCGCGACCAGCCGGTAGACACCCGTGCCCGCGTCGCCCGGCGAAACGCTCGCCGCCGACAGCTCGGTGGGCCCCCGCACACCCTGCCCGTACCGGTTCGAGAGGGCCAGGACCAGCCCCACCGCGAGCGTGAGCGTGGCCAGCGCGGCAAGCGCGATGGGCGCGGCGACGGGCACCGCCCATCGCCGGCGCACGGTCCGCGAGGCCCAGGGACGCACCCCCCACAGATAGCACGAGCGCGGGGCTGAGCTGGGCACTCCCGGTCGAGGGCCCGCTCAGTGGCCGGATGCAAGGTTTGCTCGTAGGATTCCGCCGGCATGAATGACGCCCGCGATCCCGAGCCCGCGCTCGTCGCGCGCGGCCTCGCCAAGCACTACGGCACGCGCAAGGCGGTCACCGAGGTGTCGTTCTCCGTCCGCCGCGGGGAGGTGTTCGGTTTCCTCGGGCCGAACGGCGCCGGCAAGACCACCACCATCCGCATGCTGGTGGGCCTCGTGCGCCCGACCCTCGGGCAGGTCAGCGTCGGGGGGTGGGATCTGGCGACCGCCCGCGAGCGGGCGCTGGCACGCCTCGGCTGCATCGTGGAGTCGCCGGATTTCTACGGGTATCTCAGCGGCCGCGAGAACCTCGCGCTCAGCGACCGGATGGCCCGCCTGGCCCCGACCCCGGACGGCCCGAGCCACGCGCGGCCCCCGGCGGGTGACACCGCGCGCGCCCGCATCGACGCGGTCGCGGCGCTGGTGCGCATCGGCGAGCGCCTCGACGATCGGGTGGCGACCTACTCGCTCGGGATGCGGCAACGGCTGGGGATAGCCCAGGCCTTGCTGGGTGATCCCGAGGTGCTGGTGCTCGACGAGCCCGCCAATGGCCTCGATCCGGCCGGGATCTTCGAGCTCCGCACGCTGCTCCGGCGCCTGGCGGACGAGCGCGGGCTGGCGGTGTTCGTGTCGAGCCACCTGCTCGGCGAGATCGAGAAGGTGTGCGACCGGATCGCCATCGTCCACCGCGGGCGGGCGCTGGCCGAGGGCACCGTCGCCGAGCTCACCGAGGGGGGAGCCCGCTCGCTCGAGTCGTTCTTCCTCGACGTCACCGCCGGCGAGACCGTGGGCGCGTGACGGACCCATCCCTTCGGCCTTCGCGCCCGGCGCGCCCTTTGCGCCCCTCGGGCCGCTCGCCCTTCGCGCTCCCGTCGCTCGTTCACAACGAGACCACCAAGCTCCTCGGGCGACGGCGGCTGCACCTCGCGCTCGGGATCCTGCTCGCCTTCCTCGGCATCGCCACCTGGGCGGAGCAGCGCCAGGTCGACAATCAGCGCGCCGAGGCCAGCGCCAGCGAGGGCGGAGGCGGACACGATGACTGGCGCGCCCAGGTCCGCAGCCGCATCGATTCCCTCGAGCGCAGCGCCAGGCGCCGTCGCGTCTTCGCCAACTTCTCACGTTACCAGCGCTTCGAGGCCACCCGCCTGCGCTACCACCTGGCGCACGGAATCGATCCCGCCCGCCAGACGGGCCCGGCCTTCTCGCGGGCCTTCGCCGCCCTCGGGAGCACGCTGCTCCTGCCCCTGCTCGTCATCCTCCTCGGGGCCGACATCGTGAGCGGGGAGGCGGCGGCTGGCACCATCAAGATGCTTCTCACCCGCCCGGTGGCGCGCTCGAGGATCCTCGGGTCCAAGGTGGTGACGGTGGTGCTGTTCGCGGGGCTCCTGGTGGGTGTGGCGGCGATCGCCGCCTGGATCATCGGGGGGCTCGCCTTCGGGTGGCGCGGCTGGGACGCGCCGGTCTTCACGGGGTTTCGCTCGGGGGCAGACGGGGTCGATACGAGCAACGTGCGCATGACCCCGCTGTGGCTCGACGCGCTCGCCAGCTACGGGCTGGCGTGGCTCTCGTGCGTCGCCGTGGGCGTCCTGGCGGTGAGCTTCTCGGTGTTCTTCCCCTCGAGCGTGGCGGCCGTCGGCGCCCTCATGGCCTTGCTGGTGGCGGGCGCGCTGCTCGGTCAGCTCGCCACCGACTGGGCCCCGGCCCGCTGGTTCTTCTCGACGAACCTCCCGCTGGCGCAGTTTCACGCCGGGGCTCCGCCCCCCGTCGACGGCATGACCGTCGGACAATCCGCCGCGGTCCTGTGTGCCTGGAGCGTGCTCGCCCTCGGCGCGGCCTTCCTTCTCTTCGGACGCCGGGACGTGACCGCGTGAGCGCGCCTCCCGGCGCCGCACCTCCCCCCTCGGCGCCGAGCGCGGCCACTGCCACGGCGACTCCGGAGGCCGAGGCGCCCGGCCAGCCCCCGCCGGCCACGCGCTGGATCTGGCTGGCGCCGATCGCCTGGGCAGTCCTCGGCAGCCTGGTGGGGGTGCTCACCGGATCGGCCTCCGCCCTCTTCCTGTGGTTGCTCGACGTCGCCACCACCTTTCGCGGCGCCCACCAGCACATCGTGTACGCCCTCCCTCTCGCCGGGCTCGCCATCGGCCTGGTCTACGAGCGCCACGGTCGGTCCATCCAGGCCGGCAACAACCTGATCATCGATACCATCCACGACGAGGGTCCTCAGATCCCGATCCGGATGGCCCCGATGGTGCTCGTGGGCACGGTCCTGACGCACGTCTTCGGCGGCAGCGCCGGGCGCGAGGGCACCGCCGTCCAGATGGGAGCCAGCCTCAGCGATGCGCTCTCGCACCTGCTGCGCTTGCCGCGGTCCTTGCGCCACCAGCTGCTCGCGGCCGGGGTGGCGGGCGGGTTCGGCTCGGTCTTCGGCACCCCCATCGCCGGCGCGGTCTTCGGCCTCGAGTTCATCGTCCTCGGGCACCTCGAGTACCGGGCCCTCGGCCCGGCCCTCTTCGCGGCCGTGGTCGGCGATCTCACGACCCGGGCGCTCGGCATCACCCACACCCGCTACCCGCTACCGGACGCGCTCCCGCTGACCGCCGGGGTGCTGGTCAAGTGGATGATCTTCGCGGTGGCGGTGGCGCTCACGACCCTCGCCTTCATCGAGCTCACCCACGCGCTCAAGCAGCGCGGAGCTTCCTTGATCCCGCGCCTGCCGTGGCGCCTGGCCGCGGGTGGCCTCCTGGTGGTCGCCATGTGGCGCGCGGTCGGGACCAGCGACTACCTCGGACTCGGGGTCCCCACCATCGTGCGAGCCTTCGTCGACCCATCGCTCCCCCGCACCGCCTTCGCGGCCAAGCTCGTCTTCACCGCGGTCACCCTCGGGGCCGGTTTCCTCGGAGGCGAGGTGACCCCGCTGTTCTTCGTCGGAGCCGCCCTCGGCAACCTGCTGGCGCGCGCGCTCGGCCTGCCGCTCGCCCTCGGCGCCGGGGTGGGGATGGCGGCTGTCTTCGCCGCCGCCGCCAACACGCCGCTGGCGCTGTCGATCATGGCGGTCGAGCTGCTCGGGCGGAACGTTCTGCCGCACGCGGCGCTCGTGTGCGGCATGGCCTACCTGCTCTCCGGGCACCGGGGGATCTACTCCGCCCAGCGGCTGCGCCACGGCAAGCTCGGCCAGACCATCGCCCGGCACATGCGCCTCGGCGAATACCGCACCCGGCCGCGCTGAGCGCGCGGCGTCCGAAATTCGCACCCCGTCGATCATCTGATACCTTCGCTTCACACTTGAGGCCGGTCGCGTGTTCCTTGAAGTGATGGAGGTGACGATGCACGCGACGTCTCGGCGGCTGTCGGTGCTGGCCGTTTGTGTGATCGCGTCGTCCGGTTGTGGCGACGGCGTGCGGCGGAATCCGCTCGGATCCCCCGGCTCGGGTGGGGTTCCCGCAGCATCCTCAGACCCCGGCGGCGGAGCCACGGGCGGTGGCCACGCGGCAGGAGGCACCTCCGGCGGGCCGGCGGCCGCAGGCACTGGCGGCGGCCCGGCAACCGCGGCCACCGGCGGCCATGCGGGTGCGACCGGCGGCGACGCCGCGATGGTCAACCCGCCGCCGTCGGGACCGCTGTCCGGATCCTGGCTCCCCTGCGGACAACTCGGCGACGGCGGCCCCGCCAACATCGCCCTGTCCGCCGACGGACAGACGCTGGTCGCGTCGTTCGTATGGGGCCCGATGATCGCCTATCGAACGTCGGGTCGACAGGTCATTGCGCAGATCGGACCCGACACGTTGCGGTCGGTGTCGCCCGCGGTGTCGGCGGACGGCGGCCTCGTCGCGAGCGACTATCCCGTCCAGGTCTGGCAGGTCGGGCGGGCCTCGCCGTTGTTCACGCTCCCCGCCACCAAGGGGACGCCCGCGTTCAGCCCGGACGGGAAGCAGCTGCTCGTCACCAGCCAGGACGCCAGTCTCTCCTCCACCGTCGAGGTGTGGGACATCGCCTCCGGACAGATGGTTCGCGGCGCGGGCCCCGGCGACACGGCGGTCTTCGCCAACGGAGGCAGCCAGATCGTCACGCACACCCATCAAGACCAGACCATCCGGTTCACTGGAGCCGGAACCGCGGCTCCGGCCATCACGCTTCCACTGGATGAATCGGCTGCCCACCGGCTGTCCCCGATCGGAACCATGGTGGTTGGCTACGGGCCCGCCGCCCCCGGCGGCGTGGGCGTGTCGATGCAGGCGTATCACCTGCCCGACGGCCGCCGCCTCTGGAGCGTAACGGCGGACCGAGCGGAGAGCTTCTTGACGTTCTCGCCAGATGGCCGCCAGATCGTTTCGTACAGCCCGACCGGCCACTCCGCTCCGACCACCCACGCCTTTGACACCAGCACCGGAGCCGAGATCACCCTGCCCGGCGTGGGCTCGCACGATGACCTGATCGGGATCGTGCTCGGCCCCGAGGGCAAGCCCGGCATCGTGGCCACGGGCAGCGGCATCTTCGGGTTGACCGGCGACCCCAAGGACCCCGTCACGGTTCCAGACAGCATCTATCCGCTGCCGGGCGGCGGAGGTCTCCCCGTCGCGTCCGTCGCCATCTCCGGCGATGGCCAGTGGCTCGCGACCGGAGCCATCGAGCGCGAACAAAGCACGGTCGTCTGGAACCTCCCGGCGCGGAAGGTGCAGCGCACGCTGCCGACGGGGGATCGCTCGTCGACCGTGATCTTCACGGCCGACAGCCGCCAGGTCGTGCGGGCCTGGGACTCCATCGACGCGTGGTCGATAGCGACGGGGGACCAGGCGTGGGGGTTCTTGCCCCCGGCCAATGTCCCGGAGACCGGCGGCCTGCGCTGGTTCGCCGCGGTCTCCCCCTCGGGAGATCGGGTGGCGACGAACTACGGCACCGGCGTGACGATCTTCAGCACGAACGATCCGAACATCACCACGCAACTGGACGTGGGGCAGCCCTACGCCGCGCTGGCCTTCTCGCCCGACGGGCAGACGCTTGCGACGTCGGGGCCCATGTTGTGGCGTGTCTCCGACGGGCAGAAGCTCTGGCCGACCGGGGCGCTCCCGCCACCACCAGCCCCCGCCTCCGGATCCGACCCTCTTCCGGACAACTGGGTGGCGTTTTCACCAGACGGCACGCTGATCCTGGTGTCGGAGTTCCTCCCGGATGGCGTCGCGTGGTTGACCGACTTCCAGAGCTACCGGACATTGACCAAGATCTACCGCGCCAGCGACGGAGCCCTGGTTCGAGACATGGGCAATTCCCTGAGGCGCAGGCCCGCGTTTTCAGCCGACGGAGCCTGGATCGTGGCGGGATCCCGCGTCTATCCAACGCTGTCGGGCGCGCCCGTCCAGCTGTCACCGGCCAGCGTCTTCTTCAGCGTGTCGGCCTTCGGGCCCGATGGAACCATCGCAGTTGGTGGGACTGACGGTGTCACGCGACTCTACTGCCCCCAATGACGTCGGCGTCGCCCCCCGGCGATCGCGACGGTCCGCTCGATTTCGACGCGCTCTATGCGCGCCACGGCGCCACCATCTACGCGCGTTGCCGACAGATGCTGCGCGACCCCTCCGCCGCGGAGGACGTGACCCAGGAAGCCTTCCTGCGGATCCATGGCGCGCTGGCCAGGGTTCGCGGCCCGCGCGAGGCGCTGGTGTGGCTGTTTCGAACCGCGACGAACCTGTGCCTCAACGAGATCCGCGCCGGCAAGTACCGTCCCGTCCCGGTGAACCTGCTGCCCGACCGGGGCGGCCCACCGCCGGAGTCATCGCTGGCGGCGCAGGATCTGGTGGCGCGACTCTGCCGCGCGCTGCCCGAGCCGCTGATGGTGGCGGGCTGGCTGTACCATGTCGACGGGCTGGATCAGTCGGAGATCGCGGAGATCTGCGGGGTCTCGCGCCGCACCATCGTCGCGCGCGTGAGCTCGTTCGAGGCGCGGGCGCGTGCGTTCGTGACGGAGGCTGACGATGGGCGATCCGGCTGACCTCGGCGCGAAGGACGACGCGACCTCGCGGCATGTGTCGACCTTCCACCTCGAGGCGATGCGACTTGGCGCGATGGCACGGTCCGCGAGAGATCGGGCTGCCCGCCACCTGGTGGCGTGTGTGCGGTGCCGCGAGCTGGCCGCGCAATGGGAGGCCAGCCTCCGGGAGTTCGCCGACGGTGCCTTGGCTCGAACCCGCGCTTCGTTGCACGACCGGGCGGAGGCGGCGCAGGGCACGGCCCCCCGCCGACCGGTGGACCGAAAGGTGCTCGGGTGGGCGACAGCTTTCGCCGCAGCAGCGGCCCTCGCGGGCCTGAGCGTCGTCTGGCGTGCGCCGACGTCGCACGAAGGGGTCGACGCCAATCCCGGTGCACTCGGTGCGACCAGTGAGCCCGCCGTCAGCGTCAAGGGCGGCCTCAGCTTCGCGATCGCCGCGCGCCGCGGCGATCGCGTGTTCCACGCGGACGCGCAGCCGCTGCGGGCGGGCGATCGGATCCGCTTCGTGCTCGACGGTGTAAGCTCCTCGTACCTCATGGTCGGCTCTGTCGATGGCGCCGGTCACGCCAACATCTACGTGCCGTACGGCGGTGCGCAGAGCGTCCTCGTGGCGTCCCGTCCACCGGCATCGGCTCATCTCGAGATTGAGGGCAGCATCGTCCTCGACCGTGCCCCCGGGCCCGAGCGGGTCTTCGCGCTCGTCTCGCAGCGCCCGCTCGCGGTGGGGCCGGTGCGCAGCGCGCTCCTGGCCATCGGCGCCGCCGGACCCGCGGCCATCCGCGAGACCAGGGCCTTGGGGTTGCCTCCGGAGCTCGTCGCCTCCGCCGGCACCTTGATCCAGCGCTCGGTCATCTTCGAGAAGGGCCGCGAATGAGAGGCCGGGGTGGCCGCGCGACGCGCGGGCTCAGCGTGCTGGCCAGCGGGTGCATGGCGCTCGGCGTGGTGCTCGGCGTGGCGACGGCCGGACCGTGTCATGCGGCAGCCGGACCCCGGCGCGTGGCGGTGCTGGTGGGCAACAACCAGGGCGGCCGGGCACACCCCGCCCTGCGCTATGCGGAGGACGACGTGGCCAGGGTGGCCAGAGTGCTGTCGGAGCTCGGGGGATTCGCGGACGCGGACGTTCACGTGCTGACGGGACGTCCCTTGGTCGCCGTGCGCGCGGTGCTGGCCGGCGTGAGGCGGCTCATCGCCACCACCCGCGCGCAGGGCAACCGCACCGTCGTGCTGTTCTACTTCTCGGGGCACTCCGATGGAGATGCCCTCGAGCTCGGCAATGATCTCTGGGCGTTCTCCGACCTGCGCACGGCACTCAAGGATCTCGCCCCCGACATCCGCATCGTCATCGTCGACAGCTGCCAGAGCGGCGCGTTGCTGGCCGTCAAGGGCGGGACCCCCGGCCCGGCCTTCGACATCCGCTTCACCGACGACCTCGCGACCTCGGGTGAGGCGGTGTTGACCTCGAGCGCCGCCCACGAACGGGCGCTCGAATCCCGGGAGATCCACGCCTCGTTCTTCTCGCACCACTTCGTCTCGGGGCTGCGCGGCGCCGCCGACAGCTCGGGAGACGGGCGCGTGACCCTGGGGGAGGCGTACCGCTATGCGTTCGTCAACACGCTGCTCGCGACGTCCAACACGCTGAGTGGTCCACAGCACCCCGCCTACGACTTCCGCCTGTCGGGCCAGGGCGAGCTGGTGTTGACGGAGGTCGTGGCCCACGGCGCGATCCTGTCGTTACCCCGCGGCTTCGACCGCATCCTGATCGCCGACGAACGAAGGCGATTCTTGCTGGCCGAGCTCACCACCTCCTCGTCGAACCGCATCGCCCTGCCCGCCGGTCGCTACGCCGTGCAGGCGAGGCTGGCCGACGCTTCCTACGAGACGGTCGTGACCCTGGCCGAGGGTGAGCAACGCAACCTCGGCAGCCAAGACCTCAGGCCAGCCGCCCGGGCGACGTCGGTGATCAAGGGCGGCGACGCCGACCTGAACGCGATGGTGGTCCCGGAAGGCCAGGCGGCAGCGTCACCCCATCTGGTCATCGGCGTCTCCGGGGCGCTGACCGGTGGCGCGGCCGACGCCCTGCCTCTCTTGCCAGGCTTGCAACTGAGCCTCGCAACGACCAGGACCGCGGGCTTCGCGTTGCAACTCGACCTGGCGAGCGGTCATGCCACTGGCTTTCGGGAGAGTGCCGCCTACCTCGGCCTCGGCGCCTTCGTCGCGCGGGAGCGGGGCCGCTGGCGTGGGACCGCGGGCTGGCGCGTGTCGGGCGGGGGCGTCGTGCAGAGCCTCGATGACCACGGGCCGACGCACTGGACGCTGGCCGCCGGGACCGGACCCTGGCTCGCGGGATCGCTGGCGCTGACCCCGCGACTGGCGCTGGTCCTGAACGCCGCGCTCGAGGTTCGAATCATGCGCCGCGATCTTCAGCCCGTGGCGCCGTGGCCCCTCCTGAGCCTCGGCGCCGCCCTCCGGCTCTAGCCCGAGCGGACATCTCGGTTGTAAGACTCGAGACCACAAAAAGGTCCTCGGCGGGGCTCGGCTCGCGCATTCATTCTTTCGGATGGCCACGCGCGATCGTGTCCGAGGCTCGGCCCATGGTCGCGCTGTCCCTGCGGTGGATCGGAGGTTGGCTTTGCCAACCGGAGACGGCACCAGCAAAGCAGATCCGGGCCCGGCTCTCGTCGTCCGTCGGGAGGGGCCCGCGGGGAGGGGTCCTCCCCTTCCCGCGAGCGCCGGAGGCGCGTCCGGTCCTCCCCTTCCTGCGAGCGCCGGAGGCGCGTCAGTGGGTCGACCACACCAGGTCGAGCGCGCCGAACGGCCCGGCGAGCCGCAGGACGAGGCGGCCAGAGCGCTCGCCGACGAAGCCGTCCTCACCCGAGCTGGCGACCGGCGAGACCGCCGACACCGCCGCGCCGCCCGCCGCCGGTGCCCGGGCCACCTCCGGCGCGTGCCGCGAGAAGCGCACGACGTAGATCCGCGTGAAGGGCGTCTTCGCCGGGAAGAACTCGCGCTCGTAGGTCTCGGGAAGCTTCTCTGAGCTGATCTTCTCGGGAGCGATCTCGTGCCCGAGGCCATCGAGCAGCGTCACCCGCCAGGCCGAGCCCTTGCGCTCGAGATCGTTCCACCGGTAGTTGGCGCTCTGCGCGGTCACCATGAACTCGTAGGCGTCCGCCCCGATCTCCCGCTGCCCGCTGTGAATCAGCTCGCGATCGGCGGTGCTCAGCCGATACGCGTCCGCGTAGTGCGCGACGTAGGCCTCCCGGTAGTCGAAGCTCTTGTACGTCGCCCAGACCTCGAGGGCCGCCTCGAACTCGTGCACGACCTTTCCGTGCCGGGTCCAGCGCTGGTAGACCTCGGGATAGTCGGTGCCCGCGTAGCTGGTCGGGGTCGACGAGAAGTCGACCGCGGGCGGCGGGGCCGTCCCGCAGGCCCCGGCGGCTCCGAGACCGAGGAGGACGAGCAAGCCGAGGGTGGCCGACCCGCCAGGCTTCATCCGGTCTCACCGAAGTCGCGCTTGCGGAAGAGCGTGACGAGGGGCGCCTCCCGCTCGAGGATCTCGCGCCCGCCCTCCTCCCGGTCGACGAGCCCGAGGATCAACCGCACCTGCAACCCGAAGTCGCGCGCCCGCGTGATGGCCTTCATCGCCGAGCCCCCCGTGGTGACCACGTCCTCGACGATGGCGACGGGCATCCCCGGCTGCAAGGACTTGATCCCCTCCATCCACTGCCCGGTCCCGTGCCCCTTCGGCTCCTTGCGGACGTAGAACGCCGCCAGCGGCGGACCCGCGACGTAGCTCAGGGTCGACACCGCGGAGGCCAGCGGGTCGGCGCCCATGGTCAGCCCCCCGATCGCCCGGACGTCGGGGGCCCGCTGGCGGACGAGCCCGAGGAACAGCGAGCCGACCAGGAAGTGCCCCTCGGCGGTCAGCACGGTCTGCTTGCAGTCGATGTAGAAATTGCTCTTCAGCCCCGAGGCCAGCGTGACCTCGCGGCGCTCGTAGGACAGGCGGGCCAGCTCGGACAGCAGCCGCGCGCGCTTGAGCTCGAACAACCCATCTCCCAGTGTCTCGACCATGGTGCCGACAGTTGTACCATCAGCCACCCCATATCGAGCCCCGGACGTCGCTCGGGTCACAGACCTTTGAGAATGTCGTCGTCCTTGATGTCGATCTTGCCGGGCATCCGGGCGCCCGTCTTCGGCGCCGGAGCATCCGCCGCCGTCGCCCCGGCCTTCCCCCGGCGCCCGGCCTTGGCGGGCGCGTGGTCCTCGGTCATGGCCTCGCGCTTGGCCTTCTCGGCGGCCGCGCGGATCCTGGCCTGCTCGGCCTCGCCGTTGGCCAGCTTGAGCTTGGCCTCCATGTCGCGCGAGATGGCGGTCAGCTTGCGTTCGAGCTCGGCCTGCGAGGCGCGGTGTCGCTCACGCTCGTCCTGCGCCGCGCGCTCGTGCTCGGCGATCTCGGCCTGATTGGCGGCTTGAATCTTGTACACCACCACCCCGGCTATCAGGATCACCACCGCCGCCACGCCCACGATGGCCTTGAGCGGCGACCGCCGCTCCGCGCGGGATTGAATCTCGAGCCGCATCTTCTGCTCTTGCAGCTTGAGCTCGCCCTCCACCCGGGCGCGGCGATCCGCCTCCTCGATGCGCAGCTGCTCCTCTCGAATGCGGGCGAGCTTGTCCTCCTCGGCGCGCCGCACCCGATCCTCCTCGGCGCGGCGGCGATCCTCGGCGTCCTGGACCGCCCGCCGTTCGGCGGCTTCCTTGGCCGCGCGGGCCGCCTCGGCGCGCGCGCGCGCCTCTTCCTGCTCGCGCTTCAGGCGATCGTCTTCGATCCCACGCAGCTCGCGCAGGGAGACGAGCACGGAGTTTTCGGGGCGCTCGGACATCTTTTACCTTTCGCTCACAACCGGGACGCGCACGCGGCGGGGCAGGCTGGAATTTCGTCGGACCGCGTCCTCGATGTCGATCGTGTCTGGATCACCCACTTCGGCATTCATTTCATCTTGGCCAGCAGATCGTCGATGACGTCGTTCTTCGCGGAGTTGGCACGGGCGGCCTTCTTTCCGGTCGGATCGTCGGACTTGGCGGGAGCGGTCTTGTCGACCGCCGCCACGTGCAGGCCCTTGGCCGCGTGTCCGGCATGACCGTGCCGAGGGTGCCCCCCGGACCGCGCCGCCCCACCCGCATCCGCCTCGGCGACCGACGCCACGGTGTTGGCCGGCACCGCGCGCTCGGCCTGCTTCTGCTTGGCGGCCGCGAGCTCCGCTTCCTTGGCCGCACGCGCGGCCGCCACGGCGGCCGCGATCGCATCCAGCTTGGCCTGGGCTTCCGCCTTGGCCTTGGCAACCGCCTCCTGTCGCGCCAGCTCCACCTTGGCCTCGAGCGAGCGGTGATGCAGGATCACCCCGCCGAGCACCAGCACCGAAACCAAGAGAGCCGCCCCGGTCGCCCAGGCCAGGCGGACCGCCCAGTGCGGTTTGTCACCGGGCAACTCGAATTTCGGTAGGACCACTGGCTGACCCATTCTTTTCATGCCTCCTTCGACGTCAAAGAGAATCCGTTTCGAAACCGGAATCGGCGAGCGAGCCACGAGGCCCGTCCGGCGCGATCTCCGCTCAAAGACCCTTCGGCCAAAACGGTCAACAGTGTAGCGCGCTTCGGAGCCACGAGCTATCGTCGCCGCAGATGTCAGGCTACGTCGACCTACACGCCCACCACCTGGCAGGTGTGGACGACGGTGCCCCCGACTGGCAGACCGCCCGGGAAATGATCGCCGGCGTGGTCGGGCTCGGCTTCACCCACCTTTACACCACCCCGCATCAGCGCTCGGGGCTCTATCTCCCCGACCTCGGGGTTGTGGCCGAGGCCTTCGCGGAGCTCGGGCGCCGCCAGGCGGACGTCTCGGAGGGGGGACCCGAGCTGACCTTCGGGCTCGGCGCCGAGAACTTCTGGGACGAGGTCTTGTTGCAGCGCATCCAGCAGGGCGCGATTCCCAGCTACGACGGGGGCCCCGCCTTCCTCTTCGAGGTCAATCCGCAGATGATGCCCACCGGCATCGAGGCCACCCTGTTCGAGCTCCGCCTCCAGAACAAGCTGCCGGTGCTGGCCCACCCCGAGCGCTACCTCGCGATCCAGAAGCAGCTGGAACGCGCCGCGACGCTGGGACAGTCGGCTGCCCTGGTCGTCGACCTGGCCGCCATCGACGGCGCCCACGGCAAGCAGGAGATGCGCACGGCCCGGCTGCTCATCACCGAGGGTCTGGCCCACGCGGCGGCCACCGACATCCACGCACCCGAGGATCTGCCGGCCATCGCCGCCGGGATGAGCTGGATCCGCAAGCACGCCGGCGAGTCCGCCCTCACCTGCCTGCTCGCCGACAACCCGCGCCGTATCCTCACGGGCGAGCTGCCCGACCCCGTGGCCCGGGCCTAATGTCCTCGGCGCCCGAGCCCCACCCACACACACAGAGCGCGACGTCAGGATCGACATGAAAGCCCACGGAAAGTTGCTCGGCAAGATCGCGGCCTCGTTGCTGGTCACCGCGGTCTGCGTGGCGTACGCGCTGCATGGGATCGACAAGGCGGGGGTGCTGTCGGCGCTGCGTGCGCTGCCGATCTCGGCGGTGGTCATGTACCTCGGCACGGTGGCGGTGACGCACTTCTTCCGCGGTGCCCGCTGGAACTACCTGCTCAAGCCGCTCGGGGTGACGATCCCGCTGCGGCGGCTCCTGCCCATCTCGTCGGTTGGCTTCATGGCCATCCTCGCGCTCCCGGTGCGCCTCGGTGAGCTGGTGCGCCCCTTTTACGCCACCCGCGAGGGCCCGATCCGGATGAGCGCCGCCGTGGGGACGGTGGCGGTCGAGCGGATCGTCGATGGGCTCATGATCTCGATCCTGTTCTTCGTCTCGTACCTGGCCTCGACCCTGCACGGCACCGGAGCGGCCGCGTCGTTCTCGCCGGAGCTGCGGCTCGGGGCCTGGCTCTCCTTCCTCGGCTTCCTGGGCCTGACGTCGTTTCTCGCCGTTGCGCTGGTGCGCACCGAAGCCACCGTCCGGTTCGTCCTCAAGTGGTCGCTGCTCGAGCGCCTGATGCCCGTGCGGGCCGCGCACGTCGCCGATCGCCTGCGCGCCCTGATCTCGGGGTTCGGGGTGCTCTCCGACGGGCGCAACCTCGCCAGGTTCGTCGGGCAGACCACCCTGTACTGGTGGTTCAACGGCCTCGGGATGTGGCTCCTCGCGCGGCAGATGGGCCTCGACCTCTCGCTCGGCGCGGCCTTCACCACCATGGCGTTCACCGGGGTGGTCCTGACCCTGCCGAACTCGCCGGGCCTGGTGGGACAGTTTCATGCCGGCATCAAGCTGGCGCTGATGGCCTTCCTGCCGGCGGCGGTGGTGAACTCGAAGGGCATCGCCTATGCGGTGGTCCTGCACGGCCTGCAGACGGTCTGGTACGTGGCGCTCGGGCTGCTGTCGCTGCCGCTGGTCTCGGCGGGGAGCCGGGGCCACCACGAGAGCCTGAAGGACGTGGTCGCCGAGGCCAACCAGTCGGCCGAGGCGGAGCCGGTCACGTGAGCCCGGGGCCGCGGAGGCGGACCCTCGGCCTTGATCTCGGGGCGGTTGCGGCCGTCGCAGCCGCCTTCGTCGCCTTCGTCGTCCTCGTCCTCCTCTCGCTGGCTCCGCGCGCCGCGCTCGCGCGCTCCGTCGCCCGGCTGTCATACCCGCGGGCGGAGGTCTGGTCGACCGCGGTCCGCTGGCTGCGGGTCAACGGCAACCTGCCGATTCGCGAGAAGGACGAGGGCGCCGGTTACGTGCTCTTCGATTTTCTCGAGGGTGGCAAGACCTACCGCGCCTCCCTCGAGCTCGTGGTCCCGGGCGGCGCCGCGGGGGCCGACGGTGAGGCCACCGAGGTGGTGGTCTCGATCTCCGACCTGCCGCGCCGCTTCGAGGCCCAGATCCTCGACCGGCTGGCCCAGAAGCTGCGCGACGAGCGCGGACCGCCACCCGAGCGCCACGCGCGCCCGGCGCCCGACAAGGACAAGCCGGGCCAGGGCGAGGGCCAGGGCGAGGGGCAAGGCGACGCGGGCGTGGGCAACCGCCTGCCGCGCGCGCAGAGCGCCTGGTCGGGGACAGCGCCGCCATGAGCCCGACGGACGTCGACCGGCTCGACCCGCTCGACCGACTCGACCCCTCGGCCACCATCGACCTGCGCAGCGACACGGTCACCCGCCCGTCGGCCGCCATGCGGGCCGTCATCGCCAGCGCCGAGGTAGGCGATGACGTGCTCGGCGACGATCCCACGGTCGAGCGCCTGCAGCGACGGGCGGCGGAGCTGCTCGGGCAGGAGGCCGCGGTCTTCGTGCCGTCGGGCTCGATGGCGAACCAGATCGCCCTGCTGTTGCATTGCCGGGCGGGAGACGAGGTGATCGTGGGCCAGGGCGCGCACGCCGCCTTCCACGAGGTCGGGGCCGCATCGGCGCTGGCCGGTGTCCAGCTGGTGGCCGTCGGCCAGACCGGGACCTTCACCGGGCAGGACGTGGCGCGGGCGATCCACCGCGAGAGCCGACTTTCGCCGCCCACCCGGCTCGTGTGCGTGGAGAACACCCACAACCGCGGCGGGGGCATCGTCTGGTCCGAGCCGGATCTCGCCAGCGTCGTCGAGGCCGCGCGCGCCGCCGGGCTCGCGCTGCACCTCGACGGCGCCCGCTTGCTCAACGCGGCGTGCGCCTGCGGGCGCTCGGCCGACGCCCTCGCCCGCCCGTTCGACACCGTGTCCCTGGCCTTCTCGAAGGGCCTCGGCGCGCCCGTGGGCTCCGTGATCGCGGGCCGGGCGGACGACATGCTGCGGGCGCTGCGGCTCCGCAAGATGCTGGGTGGTGCCATGCGCCAGGCCGGGCTGCTGGCGGCGGGCGCGCTCTTCGCCCTCGACCACAACGTGGACCGACTCGCAGAGGATCACGCCAACGCGCGGCTCCTCGGCGAGGCCCTGGCGCGCGTGCCGGGGCTGGGCGTGGATCTCGCCACCGTCCAGACCAACATGGTCATGGTCGATCTCTCCCCCGAGGCCCCCTCCCCCGAGAGCCTCGTGCGCCGGCTCGAACAGGTCGGCGTGCGCGTGCTGCCCTTCGGCCCGCGCCGGCTCCGCCTCGTCACCCACCTCGACGTCGATCGCGAGGCCTGCATGCGCGCCGCCCAGCTCTTCGCGGAGGTCCTCGCACGGTCCTGATCACGCGGGAGCGAGCTCGACCAGCGCGGCGCCCTCCTCGACCGAGGCGCCCTCCGTCGTGAGGATGCGCGCGACCTGGCCGGGCCCCGGGGACTCGACCGGCATCTCCATCTTCATCGATTCGAGGATGACCAGCGTCTGGCCCTCGGTCACCACGTCGCCCACCGCGACCTCGATCTTCCAGACGGTGCCGGTGATGTGCGCGCGGACGGTGGTGGGCATGGGTGACTGAGGGTAGGAACCCCGGCCGGCGCGGTCAAGTTCCGAAGGATGGGCGGGCCGGCCACGCACGGATCACGAGCGACGGGCGACGTGCCGGCGCAGCGACACCAGCGAGGCGTCCATGTGGAAGGCGAGCTGGGCGACCCCGTATCGCTCGGCCGTCCCGACGGGACACGCCGCGCGCGCGACGCAGGTGCGCGCACAGGGCGAGCCGTCCTCGAGCCGACGAGCGCTGCACGGCACGAAGGCGAAGCCGCTGGCGGCGACGGCTCCGGCGGGGCACGCCTCGACGCAGGGCTTCGTGCAGGATCCACAGGGATCGCCGACGCTGGGGGACGACCCTCGCCTCCCCAGGGCCTCCGGCAGGGGCTGCGCCGAGAGCAACAGCGCGCGATACGCCCACCACGGACCGAAGGTGGGATGAATCTGCAGGCCGAGAGGCCCCGGAGCCGGTAACCCAGCCGCCATCCCGAGCTCCTGAAACGGCAGCACCGGGGGCTCCTGGGCAAACGGAAAGAGCACACGCCAGCTCGTTCCTGCCGGATCGTCGAAGACCTCGCTGGCGATCTGGCGAACACGCGCCACCGTGAACCCGTCGAGCGGATCCGGCGCGGTCCTCGCGGACGGATCCCGCTCTCCGCTCGCCGCGGAGGCCCTGGCAAAGGCTTCGAAGAAGCCCGGCCCTCCGTCCGCGATGACGACCGCCGCGCCCAGCGTCGCCCAGCACTCCACCAGCGTGACGCCCCCGCGACGGAGCGCCCCGGCGTCGAAGCGCGCGACATCCACCGGGAGGACCAGGTTCAGCCCCTGCGCGCGGCAGCGCTCCCGCAGCCGCGCGAGCCAGTCGAGCGGCTCACCCGCCGCGGCGAGCAGATCGGGCCGGGGCACCGCGCTCAGCGCAGGTTGAACGGATACGGCGTGGTCAGCCCGTCGGAGGGCGGGAAGGACGCCGACTTGACGGCCTTCTCGACGCAGGCTCCGGTGGGTGTCCCCTCGAACTTCCCGGTCACCGCCGCCGACGAGACCTTGCCGCTCTTGCCGATGTTCACGTTGACCATCGCCATGCCGGGAACCTTGAACTGGTTGTAGCAGTCGCCGACCTTGCCCTTCACCCCGTTCATCCCGGCGACCACCGCGGCCTTGGACAGGGGACCCGCGCTCGGGGCATCGGGGCTGGAGGCGGCTGAAGATCTGCGCGGCCCGTTGTCGTCGTCGACCCGCGGACGGTTGCGCGGCTTGAGCGCCCCCTCGAGCAGATCGTCGAGCGACCCCTTGGCCGCCTTGGGCTTGTCGGGCTCGGCGGCGGGAGCGGCCATCGCCACGGCACCAGCCCCGGCGCCCCCGGGACGCCCATCCCCGGCCCCGAGCGCTCCCTTGTGGAATTTCCCGAGGTGCTTCGGACGCGGCCCCGCCGCCACTCCCGGGCCAGCCGATTTGTCGCCGCCAGCCGAGTCGGGGCCGCCCTCGCGCGGCGGCAGGTCGGAGGCCGGCAGCGCCTTCGAGCCAGGCGTGGGCGCCGCCGCCAGGGACGGGGCCGCTGCAGGAGCCGCCGCCGCCACCGGCTGAGGCGGCGCCGGGGCCATCACCTGCTCGACGGTGACGGGTTTCCGCCAGATGCCGATCGCCGCGATGATGATCGCGCCCACCATCAGGACCGCCGCGCCCATCATCAAGTACGCCCACTTGGGCGGCCCGCTGTTCGACGGCAACGGAAGCAAGACGGGCGCGGCCGACGAGAACGCCGTGAAGGCGGGCAGGTCGTCGCTCCCCGCGCCCAGGTTTCCGGCGGATGGGCCAAACCCATTGCCGGGCGCCCCGAGGGTCGAGGCGGCCATGGCCCGGATGTCGATGAGCCCCGAGCCGTCGGTGTTGGTGGTGGTGCTCGGCGGACGGATCGCCGCGCCGCCAGGAGAGGCCAGCGACTGCAGGTTCGAGAGCGAGAACAACACCGAGTTCTCGCTGCGCTGAGCGGTCAAGCTCTCGAGCCGGCCACCGTCGTGCCGGGCGTCGTTCCGGACATCGTTACGGTCCTGGAGTCGAACGTCGCGACCTTCTCGCGGGTCCCGCCCCTCGCCTCGCGCCCCGAGGTCGTTGCGCGACGAGGCCGAGCCGTTCGCGCGGCCCCGCACCCGACCCGAGTCGGCGGGCGCCACGTACGGCGTCGCCATGCCGAACAGGTCCCCGCTGTCGCTCCCGGATCCCCCGGCGCCGACCGACGAGAAGATCTCCGAGGGCTCGGGCAAGCGCGTCGACGCGGCCGGAGCCGCCCCCCCGGACGGGGAGAAGGAGACCGGCAACGAGACCTCGCCCTCACCCGACCCGCTCGCGTGCGCCGCGGGCTGTTGTGGGGACCGGCCCCCGAACAGGTTGCCAGCCAGGCCGGCGTCGTCCGAGCCGCCGCGCCCGATCCCGGCGGCGACCCCGCTGCCCTCGGAATACAGCTCACCCGCGACCGCGGCCGGAGCCACATCGGCGAAATCCGGCACGTCGGCGAGGCGCTGCCAGTCCGCGAACCCTTCCTTCCAGACGTAGCTATCGGTCGCGATCTCCGAGCGGCCAAGGCGCGCGCGCACGTCCGCGTCGCTCAGCGGACCGACCTGCTCGCCGTCGATCACCACATGCCAGGAAGGCTCCGCCGGAGCCTCCGGAGCAGCCCCGGCCTCGTCGGTCGTGCCCTTGACGACGATGATGTGGCTGCACTTCTTGCAGCGGATCTTGAAGACCTTCCCCCGAACCTTGTCGTCCGAGATGGAGTACTTCGTCGAACACGAATCGCAAACGATCTTCATTTCCGCCTCGTTGGGGTGCCGGGTGCCTAACGGCGTCTTGCAGTGTATAGGTCGCCCGGGTGCTACGCAAGCCGCAGGCCATGCGAACGGCCTGGGTTTTCAAAAGGAATACCGAAGCTTACAAGTGAGTGGAGGTCCTTCGGCCGTCTCCGGGGACGTCTCCGAACGGGTTGTGACTCACGATGGTCTGTTCGCGCCCCGGCCCGACGGAGGCGACCCAGATCGGCACCTCCAGGAGCTCCGACAGACGGTGCATGAAGCGGCGGGCATTGACCGGCAGATCGCCGAGGGTCAGCTCCACCCCCGGGCGGGCGGACGGCGTCGACTCCCACCCCGGCAGCTCCTCGTAGATGGGGCGGGCGCTGGCCAGATCCACGAGATCGAGCGGCATCTCGTCGTTCGGTTTCCCGGCGATCTCGTAGCCGACGCAGATCTTGACCGTGGGCAGCCCCGCCAGCACGTCGAGCTTGGTCAGCGCCAGCCCGTCGATGCCGGAGATGCGACAGGCGAGCCGCAGCGCCGGCACGTCGAGCCAGCCGCACCGGCGCGGACGCCCGGTGGTCGCGCCAAACTCGCCACCCTTCGTCCGCAGGTGCTCCCCGAGGGCATTGTCGAGCTCGGTCGGGAAGGGACCGAGCCCCACGCGGGTCAGGTAGGCCTTGACCAGCCCGACCACCGCCGTGACCGAGCGAGGGCCCATCCCGAGCGCGGCACAGGCGCCGCCCGCCGTGGTCGAGGACGACGTGACGTAGGGATAGGTGCCGTGGTCGATGTCGAGGAGGACGCCCTGCCCGCCCTCGAACATCACGTTGTGACCGGCCTTGATGCGTCCGTGCACGAAGCGCGAAGCATCCGCCACGAAGGGCCGCAGCCGCTCTCCGAACCGAACGTAAGCGTCGAGCACCTCGGCGGTCGACAGCCGCCGGCCACCGAGGGCGTCGATCTCGGGCCCGACCTGCGAGATGCTGCGATCGATGGCGTCCTTGAGGCGGTCGGGGCGCAGCAGATCGGCGATGCGAACGCCATAGCGCGCCACCTTGCTCTCGTAGGTGGGGCCGATTCCCCGCTTGGTGGTCCCGAGCTTGCCCGGGCCCTCCTCCCGCAGCCGATCGAGCTCGCGGTGGTACGGCATGGTCACGTGGGCGCGGTCGGCCACTACCAGATCGTGGTCGCTCGCCAGGAAGCCGTGCTCGCGGAAGGTCCGAACCTCGTCGAGGAGCACGTCGGGATCGATGACCATCCCTTCACCGAGCACGCAGGTCACCCCGGGGCGCAGCACGCCCGAGGGGATGAGGTGGGTGACGTACTTCTTGCCGCTCACGACCAGCGTGTGTCCGGCGTTGGCGCCCCCTCCCCAGCGCACCACGGTGTCGGCGTGCTCGGTATAGAGATCGACGATCTTCCCCTTCCCCTCGTCTCCCCACTGGGCTCCGACAACGATGACGACCGGCATCTTATTTCTTCCTCGACTTGTGGGCGATGCGGCGCGGCTGCGACGCCGCGGAACCGCTCGAATTCACGATTTCACGATAGCCCCAACGAACTGCATATTCCTCGATTTCGGTTTCGGAAAGGGGAATCATGAGCGGCGCGGCGCGGCGTCCGTGCGTGCGCAGCTGCGCCGCCAGACGGGCCGCGGCCGGGATGTCTCCGACGATGAGCACCGGTCCATCCGAGACCCCGCCATGGTCCGAAGCCACGGGCACGAAGCCCGCCGGGGCACCATGGCCGCCGCCATGGGCGACCGCCCCGGGCTCGGGGTGACTCTCGAGCGCCGCCGCCGCCGCCTCGACGTCGACCGCGAAGCCGACCGCCGGCCGGGGTTGCCCGTAGCGTCCGAGCAGATCGTCGTAGCGCCCGCCTTGAAGCACCGGCTCCGCCGAGCCCACCACGAACCCCTGGAAGCGCAGGCCCGTGTAGTAGTCGAACCCGCGGACCTCGGCCAGATCGACGTGGAGCCGCACGGGAAACCGCCGGGCCAGCACCGCGTCCACGATCGCGGCGAGCTCGGCGATGGCCCGCCGGATCGCCAGCGTGGGCGCCTGCCGGGCCGCCCGCGCCAGGATCGCCGGATCGCCCGAGAGCTCGGGCAGCTTCTCGAGGAAGCGGCGCACCGGGGCGCTCCCCCGGCGGGCCCGCCCGCCCCCCGAGCCGTTGGTGGTGCTGGCGGCGGTGGCCGCGGCGGCGGCGCGGAAGGCTTCCTCGAGCGCGACCGGATCGCGCTTGGCGACCGCCGCGCGCAGGGCCATCCCGGCCGGCTCGGGCAGCCCGAGGGCCGCCAGGATCTCGCGCATGAGGCCGAGGTGACCGAGATCGATGGTGAGCTCGAAGCGGGGATCGCCGAGCCCCGCCGCCGACAGGGCCGCCACCCCGAGCGCGATGACCTCCGCGTCCCCCTCGGGGCTCGCCACCCCGGCGAGCTCGACGCCCGCCTGGATGAGCTCGCGCTGCGAGCGGGCCTGCCGCTCGAGGCGCAGCACGGTGCCCTCGTAGCACAGGCGCAGGGGGCCCTTCTCGTCGCGGAAGCGCGTGGCGATGAGGCGCGCGATCTGCGGGGTGATGTCCGGCCGCAGGGCCACCACCCGCCCCGAGCTCGGCTCGACGAACTTGAGGGCCGAGGCCCGGGCGTCGCTGCCGAGCCCGAGCCCGAGGACGTCCTCGTATTCGAAGGCCGGGGTGATGACCCGCGAGAAGCCCCAGCTCTCGAAGACCGCCAGCAGCGACTCGGCGATCTGCCGGCGCGCGGCCGCGGCCCGCGGGGCGAAGTCGCGCATCCCCGCGGGCAACCGCAGCGAAGGTGTGTCCACCCCGCCGCTACTTTCGGTTCACGAGATTGCGGATCTGGCCGTCGCGCAGGTACGACACGAACACCTCGGCCAGCTCGATGGCCACCTTCTCCTGCGCCTCCTTGGTGGACGCCCCGAGGTGCGGCAGCGCGATGAGGTTCTCCTGCTCGAAGAGCGGCGAGGCGTCCGGCGGCTCCTTGGTGAACACGTCGAGGGCGGCGCCCCCGAGGTGTCCGGACTTCAGCGCCTCCAGCAGATCGTTCTCGTTGATCACCCCGCCGCGCGCGGCGTTGATGATGCAGGCGCCCTTCTTCATCCTGGCCAGCATGGCGGCGTTGAAGAGATCCTTGGTCTCGGCGGTGAGCGGCACGTGGAGGGTGAGAAAATCGGAGCGCTCCACCAGCTGCGCGAACGGGACGATCTCGACGCCGGCCGGGACCGCGGCGCCCGCCGCCAGGACTGGCAACATCGGATCATGGGCGATGACGCGCATCTTGAGGCCGACCCCGCGCTCGGCCGCCTGCCGGCCGATGTTGCCGAGCCCGAGCACCCCGAGGGTCTTGCCCGCGAGCTCGACCCCCATGAACTTCTTCTTCTCCCAGACCCCCTTGCGCATGAGCTCGGCGGCCTGCGGGATCTTGCGCGCCAGCGCGAAGACGAGGCCGATGGCCAGCTCGGCGGCGGCGGTGGAGTTCCCGGCCGGGGTGTTGATGACCTTGATGTCCTTGGCGGTGGCCGCGGCGACGTCGATGTTGTCGACCCCCACCCCGGCCCGCCCGATGATCTTGAGCTTGCCGGGGTTGGCCAGGACCGCGGCCGTGACCTTGGAGGCCGAGCGGATCCCGAGGCCATCGTACTCCCCGACCGCGCCGGCCAGTTCCTCGGGCTTCATCCCGGTCTTGACGTCCACCGTGAACCCCGCCTGCTGCAGGATCTCGACGGCGCGCTTGGACATGTCATCGGCAATCAGGATTCGAATCGGCTCGGACATGAAATCTTCTCCTAGAAACGGGTGCTCTGAACGGCGAGGGGACACCAGGTGGGGCCGGCGGCGATCGCCGCCACGCCTCTCTACGGCGAATGGCGGGTTTGTGCAAAGCTCGCCTGCGCCGCCGCCACTCCGGCCCCGGGTTTAATCCCGTAGCCGAGATCCGACAAGGTCATTTCGAGCCCCGAGATCGCGGTGACGATGTCGAACTCGCTGTAGTGGCCGATGTGGGCGATCCGCACGATCTTGCCCTTGAGGTGGTCCTGACCGCCCGCGATGGTGATCCCGTAGCGGGTCCGCATGGTCTTGACCACCGCGCCCCCGTCCATTCCGCCGGGGACCCGGATGGCGGTGACGGCGTTGCTCGGGGACGACGAGAACAGCTCGAGCCCGAGGCCTCCCGCGGCCGAGCGGGTGGCCTTGGCCAGGCGCTCGTGGCGGGTCCACACCCCCTCGAGCGTCTCCTCGCGGATGAGGCGCAGCGACTCGCGCAGCCCCACCACCAGCGACACCGCCGGGGTGAAGGCGGTCTCGCCGCGCTCCTGGCTCTTCCTCTCGTGCAGCAGATCGAGGTAGAAGCGCGGCAGGTCGGCGCGGGCGTTGGCGGCCCACGCCTTCTCGGAGGCCGCCACCATGGCCAGCCCGGGCGGGAGCATGAGCGCCTTCTGGGAGGCCATGCACACCACGTCGAGGCCCCACCGATCCATGGGGACGTCGAAGACCCCGATGGCGGTGATGGCGTCCACGCACAAGAGGACGTTGGGGCGCTCGCGGGTGATGCGGGCGATCCCCTCGACGTCGTGACGCACCCCGGTCGAGGTCTCGGAGACCGTGGCGTAGACGGCCCGGATGCTGGGATCGCGGTCGAGCGCCTCGGCGACGAGCTCGGGGTCCACGCTCTGGCCCCACTCGACGTCGACGAAGGTGCACTCGACGCCGTAGGCCTGCGCGATGCGGCCCCAGCGCGCGCCGAACTTTCCGCCCCGCACCACGAGCACGCGATCGCCCCTCGACAGGAAGTTCGAGACGGCAGCGTCCATCCCGGCGGTGCCCGAGCCGGTGAGCACGAGCACCGGTTGCCGGGTCTGGAAGAGCCACTTCAGCCCTTCCCGACACTCCTTCAGGCATTCGATGAAGGCCGGCGCACGGTGGTAGAGCACCGGAGCCGCCATGGCCAGCAAGACCCGCTCGGGGACCGGCGTCGGGCCGGCCGTCATCAAGTACTCTTTCATCTGGGCACCCCTGGTCCAACCTGGACTCGGCACTCGCAACTCGCAATCCACATGGATGTACCCGCGCGGCGTCGCACGGGGCTCCGCACGTGACGAAACGGAGCGGGAAGGAGAACGCTGGGTTTCTAGTACATTCCGCGGTCCGGGCAAAGGGCAATCACCGCGGGCGTGCCCGGCATCGGCGCACACCCGCCGCCGTCTTCGTCGGACGGGATATATAAGAAGGGCCTCCACCATGTCCCTCGCCCAGTTCGCAGACGTTCACTTCGGATACCCCGGCACCGAGATCCTCTCCGGCGCCTCGCTCCTGATCCGCCCGGGCGACCGCCTGGCGCTGGTGGGCCCGAACGGCACCGGGAAGTCCACCGCGCTGCGCTTGCTGGCCGGGGATCTCGCGGCCGACGCCGGCGACGTCCGGGTGCTCGGGCGCGCCTCGGTGGCCTACCTGCGGCAGTCCCAGGAGTTCTCGGGGAACGGAACGGTCATCGACGCGCTCCTGCAACCCTTCGCGGAGCTGCAGCAGCTCCACGACCAGATCGCGCACATCGAGCAGCACCTCGGGAGCGCCAGCCCGGCCGAGCTCGAGCGCTACGGCACGTTGCAGGAGAGGTACCTGCGCGAGGGCGGCTACGAGGTCGAGTCGCGGGTCAAGCGCCTGACGGCCGACGTGGGCTTCGCGGAGTCGGATCTCACGCGCGAGGTGGACACGCTGTCGGGGGGCGAGCGGGGCCGCCTCGAGCTGGCCAAGGTCCTGGTGCGCTCGCCCGATCTCCTGCTGATGGACGAGCCCACCAACCACCTCGATCTCGCCGCCATCGAGCGCCTCGAGATCTTCCTGCGCGAGTACCCCGGCGCGTTCCTGCTCGTCTCCCACGACCGCGAGTTCATCCGCGCGACCTGCACCGAGATCGTCGAGCTCGAGGACGGCGCGTTCGTCCGGTACCCCTTCACCTACGACAAGTACGTGGTCGAGCGCGAGGCGCGCATGGCGCGCGCGCGCGCCGAGTACGAGCGCCAGAAGGAGCACGTCGAGAAGACCGAGGACTTCATCCGGCGCAACCTGGCCGGTCAGAAGACCAAGCAGGCCCAGAGCCGCCGCAAGATGCTGGACAAGCTCGATCGCCTGGAGGCCCCCGAGGATCACTGGGAATACGCGGGGCGGGTAGCGCTCAACTTCACGACCGGCGGCGATCTCGGCGCCAAGGAGACCATTCGCGCCGGCAACATCGACGTCGGCTACGACGGCGTGCCGCTCCTGCGCGGGGTGAACGCCAACATCTACCGGGGCGAGAAGGTGGCGATCGTCGGACCAAACGGGGCCGGCAAGACCACCCTGCTCAAGACCATCATCGGCGAGCTGCCACCGGTCAACGGCACGGTCGAGCGCGGGACCGGCGTGCGGGTCGGTTACTTCGATCAGAAGCTCGGCTCGCTCGACGAGGAGCTGACGCTCATCGACGAGATTCGCAGCGTGAGGGCCGATCTGTCTCCCGAGGTGATTCGCCAGTACCTGGCCAAGTTCCGGTTCTTCGGGGACGACCCGTTTCGAACGGTGCGCGGCCTCTCGGGCGGCGAGCGCAGCCGTCTCGCCATGGCCAAGATCGTGCTCTTCCCGCGCAACGTGCTGGTCCTCGACGAGCCCACCAACCACCTCGACATCCCCGCCCGCGAGACGCTGGAGGACGCGCTCCAGCGCTACGAGGGCACGCTCCTCGTGATCAGCCACGATCGCTACTTCCTCGACCGGGTGGCGACGCGCCTGCTGGTGATCGAGGGCGACCGGGTGGAGAGTCACCTCGGAGGCTACTCCGACTGGCGCAGGCGCTCGCAGGCAGCCGGCCGCGGCAAGCCGGCGCCCGGAGCGGCCGCGACGGGAGGCAGCGGAGCGCCGACGCCGACGCCGACGCCGACGCCGTCGCGCGCGAGCCCCGCTCGTGGCCCGAGCGAGCCCGCCAAGGATTCCAGCAAGGAACGCACGAAGGAGCGCAGCAACGCCGGGACCGCCAGGGGGGAAAAGCCTCCCGCGGCGGCCAGCCGTGCGGCTGCGGCGCCTGCCGAGGCGCGGACGGCGTCGAAGGAGCGGGAGCGCGAGCAGCGACGGCTCGAGCGGAGGGTCGAGACGCTGGAGGCCGACGTGGCCAAGCTCGAGGCCGAGCTCGCCACCATCCGGTCGAGTCTGGCCTCGGACCACGCTGGCGACTGGCAGAAGCTGCACGCCCTCGCCGACCGCGAGCGCGAGGTCGACGAGTTGCTCGCGCGGCGGATGGCGGAGTGGGAGAGCGCCGGCGCGGAGCTGGCCCGGCTCGGGGCGCCCCCCCCGCGCCCGAGGGACTGAGCACAGGCTCCCTGTCCCGAGCGGCGGCCGCCGCCCCCGGCGTCGCGGCATCGCGCCTTCAGCCGAGGTGTTCGACGCGGGCGCGTGACGCGCGTGACGGTCGGTACCGGGGAGGTTTCCGTACACCGCCGCGCAACGACTTCGGCGGGCGTCGGTGGGCCGCCGCCGCGGTGTCGGCCGCGGGCCCATCGTTTCGCTCAAGGGACGGCAGACGCGCGCCGATTGTACTCACGAGGTCGAGGCGTCGACGAATCGACGGACGAGTCGTCGGACGAGTTCGTGGAGGCGGGTGGAGGCGTGATGATCGGTGGTGGTGCCGCCGCGAAGACCTCGGGCTTGCAAGGGTTGCGTAGGCTATTGTCGACGTGAAGTCTCGGAGGTCGTTCGGATGCGCTTTGGCACTCTCAGTCTCCTCTTCGTCACTCTCGCGGTGAACCCCGGGTGTGCGACTCACGGAGCGCAAACCGCGACCCCCGAGCGCGCGTCGCTGGCCCTCGCGGCGGCACCGGGCGCGGTCCGCGGCGACAGCACCACCGGGTCGAGCGCCGTCAGGCCCGGGGGGCGATCGACCACGCGCCAGATCTCGCGTCCCATCCCTGCGGCCGAGAGCGTGGCCAGCGCGCCGACCAGAGCCGTGAGCGTGCCCGCGAGCGCGCCGGAGAGCGTGGCGGCGACCACGCGGAGCACGACCGCGGCCAGCTCCACCCCGGTCGGCACCGCGCGCGTGACGCCGGCCTTGGGTCTGTCCGGCGAGGGTCCCCGGGTCGGCACACCCCGCCCGCTCGCGAACCCGGCGGACGTGAGCGGGGTCTGGATCTGGGAGCACCGCGGGCCCGTCCCCACCGGTGACGAGAAGCAGGAGCGCGAGGAGTGGCACGTCGATCAGCAGGGAGACCGCATCTCGGGCTACTACGACCGCGTGGTCCGCGAGATCTCCACCGACGGCCACGCCTTCCGCTGCAGCATGGGCCTCGAGTTCGAGATCGCGACCCGTTACCGCATCCGGGGCGAGGTGCGCGGGAACCAGGTGCTCATCTACGAGAGCTCTTTCGAGGTCCTCGCGCCGAGCGCATGCGACAACGGCCAGCGCCGGCTCGACGCCTACGAGGGCCTCGCCTCCGACGACGAGGTCCGGCTCGCCTGGGGCGTCGGCGCGCAGGTTCTCCGCCGTCCACGTCCCGACGTCCCGACACAGCATTTCTAGGGCGGTTCCGGCCCCGTCGCCGTCGCACGACCGTACCGGCGAGGAACGAGGACGGAGACCAGGACGGAGACGAGGACGAGGACGGGGTTCCAGGGCCCTCACTCCTCTTCGTCGTCACCTTCGTCGAGGGCGGCGGGGTGCTTCCGGGTGCCGGGGGCGAGATCGTCGGGGAGCAGGTCGTCGAAGAGATCCTCGATGCGACCGCCGAGCGCGTCGGCGCGGCGCAGCTCGTCTCGCTCGAACTCTTCGAAGGTCAGGTACATCGGGCGATCGGGGTGACGGGGCATGCGAGCTCCTTTGCTTTCTGGGGGTCTCGTGTGGGGGGGGGAACGGCGCTGAGCGCCATTGTTTACCTACATGTAGGATTAAGTAGTTCAATCCCCCACTCGACGCAATTTATTTTTCGCGTCGACCCTCGTTCCGCCGCGCCCAGCTCGCCCGACGAAGGTAGGCTCCGCGCCAAGAATGGGCAGAATCATTGCCGTCGCGAACCAGAAGGGAGGCGTGGGGAAGACCACGACCGCCGTCAACCTCGCCGCCTCGCTCGCCGCCGCCGAAAAGCGCGTCCTCCTGGTGGACGTCGACCCCCAGGGAAACGCAAGCTCGGGGCTGGGGTTCGCCCGTGGGGCGGGCCGCTCGGGCGATCTCGGCGGCAGCATCTATGACGTTTTGATCGGTGAGCTACCTCTCGAATCCGTCATCCGCAAGACCGAGCTACCGCACCTCGATCTGGTCCCCGCCAATGCCGATCTGGCGGGCGCCGAGATCGAGCTCGTCGGGCTGCCCGATCGCGAGCGCCGGCTGCGACACCCGCTCGCCGCGCTGGCCGCCGCCTACGACTTCGTCTTCATGGACACCCCGCCCTCGCTCGGTCTCTTGACGCTGAACGCGCTGTGCGCGGCCACCGACGTGCTCGTCCCCCTGCAGTGCGAGTACTACGCGCTCGAGGGCCTGTCGGATCTGCGCGCCACCGTCGAGCTCGTCGGCCGCTCCCTCAACCCCGGCCTCGAGATCGAGGGTATCGTCCTGTGCATGGTGGACACGCGACAGAACCTGACCGAGCAGGTCGCCACGGAGGTGCGCACCCACTTCGGTGGCAAGGTGTACAGCACGGTGATTCCCCGCAACGTCCGGCTGTCCGAGGCACCCTCCTTCGGAAAGCCGGCCTTGCTCTACGACGTCAGCTCCCGGGGGGCGCGGAGCTATCTCGAGCTCGCCACCGAGTTCCTCGCCCGCGACGACGTCCAGCACCACCGGCGGACTGCATGACCATCAAGCGACAGGCGCTCGGCCGCGGTCTCGCGGCGCTGATTCCATCCGCGCCCGGCGGGACGACACCGCCCGGCGGCGACGATCCCGCGAGCTCACCAGGCCCTGCCGCGACGACCGGGGGCTCCGGGAACGGCGCCGGCGCCGGCTTCGCCACGCCCGCGGCAACGCCCGGCGGCGTCGGGGCGCCGAGCCGTCCGCTGTCTGCGAACCGAGAAGGGCTGCGCATCGTCGGGATCGAGGAGGTGCACCCTTCCCTGGCGCAGCCGCGCAAGTCGTTCGACGATGGCAAGCTCGACGAGCTCGCGACCTCGATCCGCAATCAGGGGTTGATCCAGCCTCTGGTGGTGCGCCATCGCGAGCTCGGGCTCGGCGGCGGGTACGAGATCATCGCGGGGGAGCGGCGCTGGCGCGCGGCCCAGCGCGCCGGGCTGCACACGCTGCCGGTCGTGGTGCGAGAGGTGGCGCCCGACCGGGCCTTCGAGCTCGCCATGGTCGAGAACCTCCAGCGCGAAGATCTGAACCCGATCGAGGAGGCGGAGGGCTTCGATCGCTTGATTCGCGAGTTCGACTACTCGCAGGAATCGCTGGCCGCCCGGATCGGGAAGGACCGCTCGTCGGTGGCGAATGCCCTGCGCCTGCTGCGGCTCCCGGTCGGGGTGCGCAGCCTGGTCATCGACGGTCGGCTGTCGATGGGGCACGCCCGGGCCATCCTCGGGCTCGAGGCCACCGGCGACTCTCCGGCCGCCGCCAGCGAGAACATGGAGCGGATGGGACGCCGGGTGGTCAGCCGCGAGCTGTCGGTGCGCCAGGTGGAGGAGCTGGTGCGCAAGGAGCGGGAGCAGGCGCGCGAGGGCGTCCCCGGCAAGCCGGGCGCAGAGCCCGGCAAAGGGGCTGCGCCCGCGGGGGCTCCGAGCGCGTCCGCCCGAGATCTCGCGACGCGCCTGTCGCGCACCTTCGCCACGCGCGTGCGGGTGGTGGAGAGTGGCGAGGGCCGCGGGCACATCGAGATTCACTATGGCTCGCTCGACGAGCTCGACGGATTGCTCGCGAAGCTGATGGGCCCGGCGTGACCAGCGAGCGCTTCGGCATTCGCGGACTGCCCCTCGTCGATCTGTACTACCGCTCCATCGGCACCTTCCTCCTGGCCTACGCCGCCCGGCTGTCGAAGGGGGAGCTCTTCCTCGAGACGCCGAGCCCGTGGTCGCTCGCGACGCCGCTCAAGGTGCGGCTGCATGTCCCGGGGAGCCCGGCGATGGAGCTGGCGGGGACCGTCGCCTGGACCCGGCCGACGGCGATCGGACCGGGGCAACCGCCCGGGATGGGCATCAACCTGATCTCGTCGATCGACATGTTCGGGGAGCGCATCGACCACCTGGCGGCGCGCTACGCGCGCCTCAAGATCCTGGTGTGCACGGCGGATCTGGCCGGGCGCGCCGTGCTCGGGCGGTACCTGCAGTCGCTGCTCGCGTGCGATCTGGTCGACTGGGATTCACCCGACCCTGGCGGGGGTCGGGGAAGACCGTTCGGGGAGCTCAAGGTGGATCTCGCCGTCGTCGACCTCGACGCGCCGGGGGGGCGCACCGCCTCCGAGAGCGTGGCCGCGTTCGTGCAAGAACTGCGGGCTTCGCAGGATCCGCCGCAGCCGGCCCACACCACGGCAGCCGGCCGCGGCGGCAACGAGCGGCGACTTCCGATCTTGCTGCTCGCCGGCTCGGAGCGCAGCCGGGCCCGGGCGGGGCTCCTCGAGGTGGACGACGTGCTGCCAAACCCGCCCGCCCTCCCCGAGCTCGAGTCGGCGGTGATGCACGCGCTCTCGCGACCGGGACACTGGGCGAGCAGCTAGACGCGCCTTCGGCGCTCGCGGGAAGGGGAGGACGGACGCGCCTTCGGCGCTCGCGGGAAGGGGAGGACCCCTCCCCGCGGGCCCCTCCAACGGACCGGAGCGCGGGAAGGGGAGGACCCCTCCCCGCGGGCCCGTCCAACGGACGGCGAGAGGCGGGCCCGGATCTGCTCTGCGGGTGTCTTCCGGTTGGCAAAGCCAACCTCCGATCCACCGCATGGAGGAGCCTGACCGGGGCGCGATCTCGCCCTGAGGCCCGACCTTCTTCCTATCCCCTCGCCCCGCGGAGCCCCACTTCATTCTGGCGGACGCGACATTTCGATCCGGGAGACGTCGCACGGCTGCGCGAGGGATGATGACGGAGCGGTTGCAAGCGCGCGACATCCAGATGACGTGCGCCGGATCTTCGAGGGTGGGCTTGGTGCGTGGCGCACTGTCGGGGCTGGTGGGTGGGGCGGTGCGGGAATTGCAGCGGGCGCGTGGGCTCGGCACCGACGGGGCGACGTGAGACGAGGGGGTGCGCACGACGTCAGCCGTGGGGTCCGGGGCCAGCCTCCATGTCGGAAGCTGGGACGCGGAACGAAAGGGTGGATGACGATGACGAAGAGACAAGTGTCGACTTCACGGAACCGGCGATCGAGGTTCGGGATATTCACGCTGGGGGCGTTGGCCATGGTGGCGGGCGGCCTTCCGGGCTGCGACAGGTCGGTTGCACCCTCAGCCAGCAGCGACGCGACCGCAGGGCGCTTGCAGGTCGCGCTGACCGCGACCAGCGTCGGGGGAACCGCCTATCGGCTGGCGGGAGCCTCCTTCCTCATCAGCAGCCAGACCTCCGCTTTCTCGGCGGTGCTCACCGGCGATGCTCCCACCCTCGAGCGCACCTTGCCTCCCGGTAGCTACACGATCCAGATCCTCAGCGGCTATACCCTCAATCAGGTGGCTCCCGATGGCACGGAGACCGCGGTCCCGGCCACGCTCGCGTCCGCGAACGTCCTGCCCTTCGGGATCAGGAGTCAGCACGTCACCGCCGTGAGCTTCGAGTTCATGGTGGGCGATGCGGTCGTGGCGATGGGAGATGGAACGGTGAAGGTCTCCACCACGGTGGACGATGGCCTCATCGACGACTTCGAGGACGGCGACGGAAAGATCGCCAACATCGCGGGCCGGAGCGGGACATGGTTCACCTTCAACGACGGGAGCGGCAAGCAGACGCCGGCTCCCGGAGAGGCCATCTCGCCCGAGGTCGATCCGTACACCACCAACTTCTACCTGCACACCTCCGGCGTCGGATTCGCCACCAGCACCGGGAGCCCATCGACCTACGGCGCCGGCGTCGGGGCCAACCTGCTCGAGGTCGGAGGCACCCCGACTCCGTACGATGCCTCCGGGTACGGGGGCGTCACGTTCAGCTACCGGCTCTCGGGCAATCAAGGGCAGGTTCGCCTGAACGTCGCAACCTCAGCCACCACGCCCGTCGCGGAGGGCGGAACGTGCACCACGGGCTGCTCGGATGACTTCGGATTCTCGCTGTCGAGCTACAACTCCTACTATTGCTACTACTACCCCGGGTATTCGTGCAGCGTCACCATTCCGTTCGCTCAACTCGCCCAGAGCGGGTTCGGCACCCCGGCGACATTCGATCCCACCACCATCTTATCGGTCAAGTGGCTGGTCTCCTGGCCGTACTATTCCTATCCCCCGATCGCGAACGCCTTCGATCTGACGCTCGACGATGTCGCCTTCGTCTCTCCTGCCAAGGCCATCAGCAACGTCGGCGGCGGGTTCGGCACGGGTGGAACCTTCGGGGGTACGGGCGGCACCTTCGGGGGCACGGGCGGAAGGTTCGGGGGTACGGGCGGCACCTTCGGGGGTACGGGCGGAACCTTCGGCTCGACCGGTGGAGCACCCCTGACCCCGCCGGGGCCACCCTCGGGGTCCGGCGGAGCCACGTTCGCTTCGGGCACCGGAGGCTCCGCCTCGGGCGGCGCGCCCTGAGCCCGATCGCGTAGCGCACGCGGCTGCGAAATCCGCTGCGCCTCAGGGGCCCAACCCCCGATTGAAGGGCGAGCGCAGCGCGGCTTTGCCGCGCGGAGCGAGAGGGGTACGGGGATGGGCGAGCGGCAGCGAGCCACATCCCCGATTCAATTGCCGGTCAGGGAGAGGGGCCCCACTTCATGATTCCATCTCCGCCGCGCGACCCCGGGCGGACTGGACCGTGTTGGCCAGCAGCATCGCGATGGTCATCGGCCCGACGCCCCGCGGGACCGGCGAGATGGCGCGCGCCCGCGTGACGGCCTCGGCGAAGGCCACGTCCCCCACGAGCTTGCCCTGCGGGGTCCGGTTGGTGCCGACGTCGATCACCGTGGCTCCGGGCTTGATCCAGTCCCCCCGGATGAGCTCGGGGCGCCCGACGGCGGCGATCACCACGTCGGCCTGGCGCACGCGCCCCGGCAGATCGCGGGTCCGCGAGTGCGCCGCGGTCACCGTGGCGTTGGCGGCGAGCAGCAGGGCCACCATGGGCTTGCCCACGATGTTGGAGCGTCCCACGACGATCGCATCGGCGCCGTCGAGCGGGGTCCGCGCGTGCGCGAGCAGCTTCATCACCCCGAGGGGCGTACACGCCACGAAGCGCGGCTCGCCCATCAGGAGGCGACCCAGGTTGTCGGGGTGAAATCCGTCCACGTCCTTGCGGGGATCCACCGCGAGCAGGACCCGCCTCGCGTCGATCGCCGGCGGCAGGGGCAGCTGCACCAAGATCCCGTCGACGGCGGGGTCGCGGTTGAGGGCGTCGACCAGCGCCAGCAGCTCGGCCTCCGAGGTGGCAGCCCCGAGCCGGTGGTCGAAGGTCCGGATGCCGAGCTCGGCGCACGCGATGGACTTGTTGCGCACGTAGACCTGGGAAGCGGGATCCTCTCCCACCAGCACCACCGCGAGGCCGGGGCGCGCGCCCCGCGCGGCGAGGGCCGAGACCTCGGACGTGAGCTCGGCGCGAATCGTCGCCGCCAGGGCCTTTCCATCGATGATCTCGGCCGAGGCCGACGCTGGGACGGACATGATCCCGATATATCACGTCCGCCATGTGGCTCGCCGGGCCGACCCCGGGGGACACAACCAAAATCCGCTCGAGCCGATGTTGATTCGTGGGACGGTGGCTGAGCTGTTCGGGGATGCATGGGGGCGGGCGCGACATCCGGCGCCCGCGACGGAGCGGCGGGTCGGGACGGAGCCTCGGGGGCAGGCTCCTCGGCTGGCTCGGAGCGGTCGGGCTCGGCCTCTCGGCGGCGATCTCGCCCCGAACGTCGATCGCCGACACCGGCGACGACCGCGGAGATCGGGCGGCGGGCGGCAAACGCGAGATCGGAACCGAGATCGATGATGGATGGTCCGGCGGCGAAGGATCGCATCCAGGGCTCGCGCCCGCTCGGCCGGGACTCGTCGGGGCTGACCGCGACGGCGATGGTCGTCGGTCACTCGATCCATCCGGGAGCGGCGCCTGGCGGCGCGAGCGAGGGGCTGTCGAGGAGACGCGCGCAGCGGCCCTTCCCTCGGCGTCCGACCGCGATCCAGCGAACGAATCGTTTGCCCTCGGGCCGGTGGGCGCGCCAGCCTGGGTGGGATGGTCGGGAGCTTCGGCGCTGGTCGATCCCGAGGAGACGGGGGACGACCAGGCGACATCGTTCCCGGACGAGTCGGTGGGCGTGGTGGGATGGCCCGATCGCGAGGCGCCCCTCCGACGCATGCACCCACGCTCCCGCGCGGGCGACGTCCGGGTGCAGACGCCACACGTGGCGGCGGCCCGGCCCGACGCAGCGCCCGACGCGGCGCCCGGGCAACCGAGCCCGCCGGCTGCCGACGGCTGTGCGCCCGCGTTCCTCGACCGCGTGCCGGGCCGCGGTGATGCCACTGGCGCGAGCGTCATCTTGCCGGCCACCCTGACCCCCACCGCGACGCCGGGAGACAGCCCGCCTCGGCGCTGGCTCTCCCGGGCCATCGGTGGGCTCGGCCCGTCCGCGCCCTCGGTGTCCCTCGGGTCGAGGACGCTCCTGCCCCGGATCTCATTCCTGGTGGAGGCCGGGCACGGTCCGGCCGGGACAAACCTGGCAGCCTACATCACCGCCTCCTTCACGCTCGATCGTGGGCCGCTCGTCACCAGCGCCGGGACGACGTTCGCGCGGATCGCCGCCCGCCATGAACAGGCGGCGGCCAAGCAGACGGCGGCCTTCGTTCGACTGCTCGGGCAAATCGCCGCGGCCAGGTGCGTGTCCGCTGCCGAGCAGGAAGCGCTCGTCGGCTCGTGGAGGGACGCCCCGTGAAGCCATCCATCACGACACGGATGTCGAGGTCACCGATGTCGCGCAGGATCTGGGACCACGAGCGCGAGGTCGAGCGCCGTCCGCCCTCGCAGGCGGCCAGGGTCTCGGTCGGGGCGGCGCTGCTGGCGATCACCTTCGCGGCGGCGGGCGCCGAGACGAGCGCCTCGCCCGGCGATCCCGCCACGGACCCGGAGGCGCAGGCGCAGGCGCAGGCCGGAGCCGGCCCGCCGTCCATGGCCGCCGAATCGGGACGCGCGGCGGGTGAGATTTCGGTCGATCGGCTGTGCGCCGCGGCCGTCGAGAACGCCCTGGCCAACCCCGAGCGGGCGCGCGCGCTGGTCGTGCGCGCCCGCTTGGCGGGCTGGCTGCCCGAAATGGGATTTCGCGTGTACCGGCGCTGGGCTCGGACCGAGGGCGTGACCCTCGAGGATCCGGTTACAGGCGCGCCGATTCCCGTCGATATCAAGTCCATCGACGACGTCCGGTACGAGTGGCGAGCCACGTGGGATCTCTCGCGGATTGTATTCAATCCCGACGAGATCTCCGCGCACCTCGAGGCCCTGCGGATGGCGGACGTCCGGCGGGACATTCAACTCATGGTGATACGCCTCTACTTCGAAAGGAGACGCCTGATGTCGGAGCTCACGACCTCGGACGGTCCGTCCGCCGAGCAGCCGGCGACCACCCGCGACAAGAGCCGCCTGCGCGTCCTCGAGATCGAGGCCGAGCTCGATGCGCTGTCGGGTGGGGCCCTCTCCGATCGAGCCAAGAACGAGCACCGATGACCAAGCCCCTGCCAAGTGTGCACCCGAGCTCTCCTCCCGGTCCGACCCCCAAAGGTGTACCTGGACCGGTTCTCCACGCCCGCAAGGAGAGCCGACGGGCGGTCGATGTCAGCGCCAGCCTCACGATCGGCGGGCGGGTCGTGGTGGTCCGCACCCGGGACATCTCGCGCTCGGGCGTGTGTCTCATCAGCGACTCCGAGCTCCCGAGAGACGTGGAGCTCGCGGTGGCCCTGGTGCTGTCGCTCGGGAAGGAAGCCTCGTCCGAGCCGCTCCATCTGATCGGGAGGACCGCCTGGTCCACCCGGATGTTCGGGAGATACCAGAGCGGCGTGATGTTCGTGGAGCTGGACGCGGATCGGCGGCGCTATCTCGACCTGTTCATGCGCTTCTTCGAGGGCGAGGTTGGACCAGCCGCCTCCGACGGTGATTCCGACCGGATCTCGGCCTCCGGCATCGTCGAGGACAAGGACGATCCCTTTCGTCCGTGATCGACCGGGCGCGCCCTCAATGTGGCGCCCGGGTCTGCCGATTGGTCTGCCGAGATGAGCACAGCCCCGCTGCCCGAGGTGTCGAACCCGACCCGGCCACGCCGGGAACACACCCGCCTGCCCATCCGCATGTCCGCGGAGATCCACACCGAGGCGGGCGTCATCACTGCGACCACCCGCGACCTCTCCGAGGGGGGGGCCGGCATCGAGCTCGCGCACACGCTGGTGGAGGGCGAGCTCGTCACCCTGGGCTTCTTCCTGGTGGTCGATGACGTCGAGGAGGAGCGGGTCCCGCCGCTGTGGGTCCGGGGGCGGATCGTGTGGTCGGGCCAGCTCGACGACGGGCGGGCCGCCGCGGGGGTTCGCTTCGAGGTCATCACCGCCGCGCAGACCGAGTGGCTCCGGAACATGCTGGTGCAACTCGCTGCGCGCGCCGGCCGCTGAATCGACCTGCGCGCGTAGTCAAGGTCAAGGTCAAGGTCCCGCAAGAATCCGGGCGGCCACCCGCATCCCGTCCAGCGCCGCGCTCACGATCCCACCGGCGTACCCGGCGCCCTCGCCGCTCGGATAGACCCCGGCCAGCGACACGGACTGCAGCGAGGCCGGGTCGCGCAGGATCCGCACCGGCGCGCTGGTGCGGGTCTCGCAGCCGATGAGCTGGGCCTCCGGGTGCAGGAACCCTGGCAGGCGCCGCACGAGCTGGGCCAGAGCCTGGCGCAGGGAGATCACCACGGGCTCGGGCAGCATGTCGCCCAGGTCCGCCGGGACGATCCCCGGGCGATAGCTCGATGGCCCGAGCGCGCTGCTGACCCGACCCGCGAGGAAGTCGCCGAGGCGCTGGGCCGGCGCGCGAAAGCCCGCCCCGCCCAGGGCGAAAGCCGCGCGTTCGACCCGCCGCTGAAACTCCACCCCCGCCAGGGGACCGTCGCCTTCGGGGCCAAAGTCGCGCTCCGCGACCGGTACCACGAAGCCCGAGTTCGCAAATCGTGAATCGCGTTTTGACAGGCTCATGCCGTTGACCACCACCCCGTCGGGCTCGGTGGCGGCCGGGACGATCCATCCGCCCGGGCACATGCAGAAGCTATACGCTCCCCGGGACGCGGGGCGGTCGTTCCCCGGCACCGCCAGCTCGTAGAACGCCGGCGGCAGGCGAGGGTCGCCGGCCGCGGCGCCGTACTGGATCCGATCGATGCAGCCTTGCGGGTGCTCGAGCCGCACCCCCACCGCGATGGCCTTGCGCTCGAGGGCCAGCCCGTCCCGGACCATCCAGGCGTAGGCGGCGCGCGCCGAGTGTCCGGTCGCGAGGATCACGGCGTCTGCCCCCACCTCGTCTCCGCCGCGCAGCCGGACGGCCCGCACCCGCCCCCCCTCGGCGCGCAACCCCACCGCCTCGGTCTCGAAGCGATAGACGACGCCGAGGGCCTCGAGGTGGGCACGCAGCGCCGTAAGGACCTTGGGCAGCCGATTCGAGCCGACGTGCGGGCGCGACTCGATCCCGATCTCGGCCGGGGCACCGAAGCGCACCAGATCGGCCAGGACCGCCTCGATCCCGGCGCGATCCTTGGAGCGGGTGTAGAGCTTGCCATCCGAGAAGGTGCCGGCGCCTCCCTCCCCGAAGCAGTAGTTCGAGTCGAGGTCGAGGCGCCCACGCGTGAGCTGCGCGAGATCGGCGCGCCGGGGCTGGACCCTCTTGCCGCGCTCGAGGATGGTCACCGGCACCCCGGCCGCCGACAGGCGCAGGGCCGCCCAGGTGCCCGCCGGCCCGGTCCCGACGATCGCGATCCGAGGGGCCGGTCGCCCCGCCGGCCAGCGGGGGACCGACTCGTGAGCCGGGGCCGCAGGCGTTCGCGGCTCGGGCTCGGTCGAGACCCGACAGCGCAGGCGATAGCCGATGGGGCGCCCCTTGCGCGCATCGAGCGCGCGCCGAACCACCCGCACCGCCGCGGCGCTGCCGCGCGACCAGCCGAGCGCGCGCTCGGCCGCGATCGCGAGCGGGGCCTCGAGCTCATCGAGCGGCACGAAGAGATCGACGAAGGTCGTCGTCACGATCGCGGTCGGCCCTTCATCGCCCCGCAGACAATCCCACGCGGCGTCGGGCCACCAGGCAGTGCCGTCCGCCCGCCTCGAACTCTCGACACGGGTGCGGGCGATCCTGGTAGATCGCGCAGGCGAAGGTCGGTCGCGCGGGCGCCGCGAGCGCGCCCTGGTGCGCCCGGGCGTCGCTCGCCTCGAGCGCCGCGCAGCGATCGCCCGAGCGGCGGATCTCGAACCGATGCCCGTGGCGAACGATCAGCTCCGGGTGCTTCCACACCACCGGATCTCGCACCGCGACCGTGACCGAGTGATAGGCCTCGCGGCAGCACGCCCCGCACGCCTGGCAATCGACCGGCGGCTCGAAGCGGGCGCAAGCGCGGGTGGTCGGCTCCACGCGCGCGCCGGAGTCGGCCTCGCCGCGGGCCGACTGGCGGCACCGGTGGACCGGGCGACCGCGCCCACCGTGGTGGAGCCAGGCGCACTCCGCGCAGGTCCGCTCGGCCGGGCCCCAGGCGAAGCCGACCGGATGGGACGATTCGCGCTCGACGGCAGACGCTCCAGCGACGTCCGAGCCGACGGCAGCGTCGGCACCGACGGCGACGGCGACGGCGACGGAAGCGACGGGGCCCGCGTCCGGAAGGCGCTGGACCGCGACCGCGGTCACGGGGCCTAGGGCCCGTGTGGTGTCGGCCAGCGCCTGCCGGATCGCGTGCAGCCAGTGCGCCGACCCGACCCGCTCGAGGGCGGCGCGCGCCAGGCCGGCCGCTCGGTCGTCGTCCCCTCCCAGCGGATCGCCGGTGATCGCGTCGTGATAGTCGCGATGCACGGTGGTCGGTGCCATCAAATCGCGAAGACCAAACGGCGCGGCGAGTGCAATTTGCAGGCGCAGACAGGCATGCTCGCGCACCAGCTCTCTCGGATCCGCCGAATCGCCGGCACCGAACGACCAGTCGGGCCTGGCCCACGCCGACGGCCCCTCCACCAGGCCATGACAGAGCTCGTGAAAAACGAGCTGCGCCACCGAGTCATCGGGATCGAGGCTGGCGTCGGTCCCGATGAAGATGGTGCCACGCCCGTCGGTGGAGGCATAGGATCCATCGGTGCGCTCGAGGCGCCAGCCCAGCGCCGCGGCGGCCCTGATCCAGATGCCCTCGATCTCGGGGCGGCAGAGGGGGCTTGGACCTGCGGTCGGGCGAGGATGAATTGCGATTGGCACTTCCCTTGAATGCCCGGGATCGGGCGACCGACTCTCCGCCGGTGTGATCGGGACGGCCGCGGTCAGCCCAGCGAGGCTTTCAGCGGCGGTTGCAGGGGGGGTTGGGTAAGAGCCCATTTTTTGATTCGCCGACACTTGCACATGTTCCGCGAAGGATGCAATCTTGCCCATTCCGAGCGGGATTTTCGGGTCAGAGGGCCCCGTCCGTCCCGAGGCGCCTTCGATCCGCACCGGCAGCATCCGATTGGCGAGTGATCGCCTCGGCAAGTCATCCCCGCTCTCAAGAGACTCGTCCACAACGAGGTGGCGACGTGCCAAATCCACAGAGCCTGTCATTTCGAGCTGTCGCGGTATTGACCGGAGCGTTCGCGTTGCCGGTGGGAGCCGCATCCGCGGCCGAGAAGCTCGTCACCTGTTCGTATCAGGAGAGCGTCGAGGATCTGGCTCCGACCGGATCCGAGCCTGCGAAGCTGCATCCGCCGGCCGCCGGCCCCGAGGAGGCCGACCTTGGTGATCGGGCGGCGTCCGTCTCGATCCCGCTCCACGACGAGAGCCTCACGGGCGCCGAGCCCACCTCGCATCCGGCGCCGGGGCTCGGGCTGACCAGCGACGTGAGCTGCCTGTCTCACACCATCTGCGAGGTGAAGCAGCGGATCCGCTGGCAGACCTCGGCCTGGTCACCCGCCACCTGCCAGAAGGTGGCGATCGCCGTCCGCGACGCCTCGAGGAAGTACGATCTCAGCGCCTCGTTGCTGCTCGCGGTGGCGATCAACGAGAGCGACCTCGACGACAAGGCCACCCGGGTCTACTCCAAGGACGGGAAGGTGTACGCCAAGGATGGCGGCTTGATGGGCCTGCGCTGCGTGCTCGGGGCCCACGACCAGTGTATCAACAGCAATTTGCATGGCGTCCGCTGGCGCGACCTGATGGACCCGGCCACCAACATCGCGCTCGGCGCGCGGGAGCTCGCGCGCTGGCGCGACGGCGGGGCCTACGTACGTAAGACCATCAAGGTCCGCGACAGGCTCGGGCACGTCCATCCGGTCCAGCGCAACGTCCCCTGTCGCCACACCGACCACGGCTTCTGGGCCCACTACAACCACGGGCCCCGCTACATCGATCACGGTTATCCCCGGCACTACCCCCACCGGGTCGCGGTGCTCGACCACGCCCTCGCCGCCGTGCTGAACGTCGAGGCCCCCGAGCTCAAGCAGGCCCGCATCACCGTCCGCGATCCCGGCAAGCCCCAGCGCACCGCCGACCACCCGATGGAGGCGCGCTACAAGAAGCTCTGCTCGCAGATCCAGTCGGTCCACGCCTGCTCCGCCGTCGCGCTGAACTGAGGCGAACGGCGCCCGGCCGTCGTGCCGCTCTGCCTCCGCCGTCCTCCGGCGGTAACTTGTCGGGCAATATCAGCCTGGCAGTGTCGACCCAAAGATATGCCGATCAGCGTGCACATCCCGAAACCGCTGCTTGTCGCCGTCGATCGGAGGGCGCGCATCTTGAAGATCAGCCGGAACCGACTGATTCGAACCGCTGAAGCCCTGATGCGGTGAAGCACCATCGCCATCTCCCTGAGCATCTTCTTGAGCCGACCCGCTGGACTCTCACGGACACGACGACCGGGGCCGGGGAAGAAGAGTCGGGGGAGGATCGTCGTGGAGACGTATGACACTCATGACGTTGGCGTCGCTCGCGTTGGGAAATTGCGTTGGACATTTGTTTCCCAAGGAACGAACGCCGCTCGATCCGAGCGGATTTTGATGTCCTACCCACGTGGCAATCACGAGCTCCGAGATCTACTTCCTCGACGACAAAGCGACGGAAGCCCAGATTCGCGAAGCCATCAAGCACCCGCCCGATCGCTCTGAGCCACCTCGTCCGTACCGCGCCGGAACCACGGCCGCTATCTCCGGCTCGATGGGCAGCGGGTCTGCATGGGCGAGAAACCTGGTGGAGTCAGGGCAAGATGTCGTCGACGGCGATCTCGACATCTGGAAACTGGACGACCTGGATCCGGCTGCCACGCCCGACGAGCACCGCTCGACCGTAGCCGGTTGAGGTTGGCTCGGTATGGACCTCGACGCACCCCTCGACCAGGTTGGCGATCCAGTATTCGGGGACACCCATGGCGCCGTAGACCCGACTCTTGACCTCGCGAACGCCGTCGAGCGAGCTCTCGGCCACCTCGACAATCAGGTGGGCGTGCGACGGGTGACCCTGTCGGTGATCGACGGGCTCCACCACCGCCAGGTCCGGCTCGGGCTCCGAGCCGTCGCCAGCGGCGATCGCGGATTGGACCCGGACGAACCCCCGCGGATCGAGCGCCCGAAAGAGGTTCGTGTCAGGCGCTCGACCGTCCCAGGTCCACGACCGCGCGCACCGACCGACCTCCAATGGTACAGCGTGAATTGGGTGTGGGAGCCAGTCGGACTGCCGAGCGGACAAGTTTGCTGCCTGCAAGGGACCTCTCGCGTGCCTTTCCGGATCCTGCCAGTCCTTTGGATTCCCCTTTCCGGCGCCAGCCGACCCCCTCCAGATTTGTAATTCTGGAATCTCAATCTGTCGGTGATGCGGGCCAAAATGGAGTCTTGAGATGGCCAACCACGTATCGGGACGTTGGGCCGACGTTAGGCCCTTCGCCCCGACCTGCCGCTATGCGCAACAAGAGCTGGCGGGTCTTTGCAGAAGGGACGACGGTCCATCTTCAAAAACTGCGCTTGCCGGGCGACCAATTTTCTTGCTCTACTCAGCAACATGAGGACCCCCCCCCTTCGTTTGCGTAATACTTTCCCGAGCGTTGGATGCACTGCGTTAGCGCTCTTTACCCTGGCTTGCTCCGCGAGCGGTAGCAGCGCCGGCAACGGCCCAGGCTCTGGAGGCGCCGGGGCATCCCCGGCTGGTACCGGAGGCCAGAGCCAGAATCACAGCGGCGGAACAACCGGCTCGTCGGCCTCGGGCGGAACCAGCGGCGTCAGTAGCGGCGGAGCAACGGGATCACAGAACACAGGAACGGGCGGGAATGCCTCCGGTGGCGGTACAGGCGGGTCGAACGCGACCGGCGGCACGTCGGGCGGCAGCACCGGAGGTACAACCGGTGGCGGTACGGGCGGATCGAACGCGACCGGCGGGACGTCGGGAGGCGGCACCGGTGGCAAGTCGGGCGGTAGCACGGGGGGCACGTCGGGTGGCAGCACCGGCGGTGCCTCGGGTGGCGGCAGCGGCTCGTGCACGAACACCAACACGGGCGCGATCAACGAGGATGCTTCGGGCTACGTCTGCAACAATACCTGGGGCATCCAGGGAGCTTGGTATTGCTACACCGACGGCTCCGATTCGAGCAACAGCTGCAAGGGCACCGACGGCAAGGGCACCACCGCGATTCCATGGAACTCGTCCTCGAGCGCAATGTGCCTGAGCGGGACCATGGGCACAGGCAGCGGAAAGTACGCCGGCATCGGATTCAAGGTCAACTCGGGACCGCCGGGTAGCACGGCCGCGTTCGGCACGTGGAACGCCAGCAGCCTCGTGGGCTTCGCGATCACCTTGACGTCCGGAGCCAGCGGCAAGGGCAGCGGTGGCATGGTGCTCAACCTGGAGTATCCGACGACGGCAAACCTGGATCCGCAGACCAAGGATGGCCCGGGGGTGACTCTCCCTGGGGTTGGGGGCACCTCGGTGACCTACAACGTGCTCTTTTCCGATTCCGTGCTCGCCAACAACAAGAACAACCGAACGTCGGTCGATCCGACCAAACTGACCGACGTGAAGCTGGCCTTTTTCCCTGACAGCATCTCCCATACCTACGACTTCTGCATCAAGAGCGTCGTGCCGCTGATGTCCGCTCCAAGTCCCGTCGTGGCCACGGGCGCGCACGGACCGACCTGGAACAACCAGCTGTCTCAGGCCGTGAACGGGATCAACGGCTATGCCGTGCAAAGCGCCCCATTCCCCACGAATGGGAATCCGATGACGATGCAGGTGAGCGCCACCGCCGGAGGCGTTGGGTTCACGTACACGACGGGGGGAGGGTTCACTGCCCCGAACAATGGCCCCGGGTCCTTCCCCGCGATCATCAGCGGCTGGGGCCCGGGTCACGACGGCATCCAGTTCTATGGCCCCTACAAGGGCGGTAAGACCATTGGCAACCTTCAGTCGGTCAAGAGCAACTGGACGTTCACGATGGGCTCCAGCGGAGACGCGGTCTACGATGTCTGGTTCAGCAACGCCGGCACGCAGCCACCCCCGGTCCCGGGCATCGAGCTCATGATCTGGATCGGCAACACCGGCAAGAACCCCCTCGGTAACGTGGCGAGTCCCGGCACCCCGGTCAGTGGGCATACGCCGTATGTCGGCACCAATGGCACGGGTGAATCGGTCGTCAGCTACTGGGTGGGGGCTCCTGGGTCAACGAGCGTATCGAACCTCGACTTGCTGCCCTACTTCAAGGACGCCGCGAGCCATGGCTATGGCGGGCTGTCCAATAACTCGGTTCTGCTCGGCATCCAGACCGGCTTCGAAGTTTACAGCGGCAACTGGAGCACGACGGACTACAACATCACCATCCAGTGATTGCGCCCGCGGATCGGGGTGTCGGCAGATGCAAAACCATCCTTTCTGGCGCGAAAGCGCCGGGGGGGACGGTTAGGCGTGTCGATCGTCGCCGTTCCAGGGGCTTTGTTGGCTTGGCTTTCTGCAGCGGAAAGAGAAGTGTCGTGATGCGCAAGCAGCTTCTTCACATGGGTTGTTCGCTCGTCGGCATGGCCTGCCTCGGTGGATGGGTGGCCTGCTCGAAGAGCACGAGCCTGGCGGTTGCTCCTGCGGACGGCGGTCAACCGATGGGCGACGCGGGTCAGGCGTGTATGCCAGGACCCGCGAACTCCTCCTACGTCCTCATCGACGACATGGAGACGACGCCCCACGGGCCCATCACCCTCGACGAGGGCATCCTTGCGCCGCTGTCACCGGGCTACTGGTACAACAGCGGCGCGAGCTATTCCCCCGACGGGGGAGCTGCTGGCGACACGTCGAACCCGCCGCAAGGCTCGTTCTCCTTCAGCGCGCTCCCGACGCCGACGAAGACGTTGAACTGCAAGACGAGCGCGCACGGGGCCCGTCAGTCCTGCGTGCTCAACGGCCTCTACGACACCTGCGGCGTCGGCTTCGAGTTCGCCCAGCAGCCTGCTGACCGCGATGGGGGGACTGGCCCATCCAGCGACGCGGCGGCGGGCGACGCGGGTGATGCCGGAGCGTCCACCCCGAAGGTCACCGTCCCGTTCGACATCAGCCGCTACAAGGGCATCACGTTCTGGGGGATGACGACGACGCCGGACCCGATGACCGGCTCGTTGGAAGTCAAGGTCCAATTCCCCGATACGGATACCGATCCACGCGGCGAGGTCTGCAACGGCGCTGGTCCGAACATCTCGAAGTGCTACAACAGCTACGCCGCGAAGTTCAGCTTCACCACCAGCTGGCAAGAGTTCACGCTGATGCTGGATGCCGGCGCTGCCGGCGTACCCGTGGACGGCGGCATCGCCATCGACCCCTCATGGGGCTACCAGCAGGCGCAGTGGCTCCCCAACCAAGTCTACGGCATCAACTGGCAGGCCCAGAGGAACACCGCCCCAGACGCGGGCCCTCCCCTCATGACCGACATCTGGATCGACGACGTGTATTTCATAAAGTGAACCAGGGCCGAGGACGAGAACCCGTTGGCCGGAGCAGGCGCGCGCTTGCTCCGGCTCCTTCGTTTTCAGGCTAGGACGCCGATAGCGCCGCCTGGACAACCTTTCCCGCGGTCACCGACGACGTGACCGTCGCCGCGTCGACGCCGACGGCGGCGAGCAGGGTCTTGCCGAAGGCGCCGAGGGTCTCGGCGGCGGGGATGTCTCCGGCGGCGGCGCCGGTGCCGTCGGCCGAGGAGATGGCGAGCGCGCCGTAGTCGGTGCCGACAGGGGCCACGCCGCCGATGACGCCGCCGCGGAAGGGCTTGCCGATGGCGATGGAGACCTGGTGGTTTGGATTGTGCTGGCGGCCGTCGGTGTTGCCGGGTCCGATGGTGCGGCCGAAGACGTTGAGCGAGACCAGGGTCACGCGGTCGGCCAGCCCGGCGGTCGCCAGTTGCTGCATGAGCGACCCGATGAGGGCCACGCCCGCCACGGTTTGAGCCGTCTCGGTGGCGAGGCCGAGATCGCGGTGGTTGTCGCCGCCGAACGGGATGTGAATCGAGATAACCGGCGTCACGTTCATCTGGATGAGGGTGATGGCCGCCAGGATCTGCGAGGCGGCGGTGTTGTCCTTGATGCTGGAGAGGTTGTCGAGCAAGGACTGGTTGATGCTTCGCACCTGGCTCTGCGAGGCCGCCAGGTCGTCGATGTACGCCCGCTGCGCCGAGGTCGCGCCGCTCTTCGAGATCGCGTAGAGCTCGGACATGGTCTGGTCGCGCAGCGCTTGCAGGTTGGTGAGCGGGCCGGCCGCGCTGGTGAGGGTGGCCTTGAGCGCCAGCGCCGGGATGATGGGCAGGGCCGCGCCCCCGTAGCTCAGCCCCTCGGAGGGGGAGGTGGCCCCGAGCACGATCGGCTGGGCCTGGATGGTCCCGAGGCAGGGGGCGAGTTGCCGCGCCAGCAGGGACGGCAGCATCTCGCCGGCGTAGGTGCCGCCCATCAGCTTGAGGACATCGGGCTCCTTCGGGTGGACGGGCGTGTTCGTCATCAGGTGCCAGAAGGTGGTGCGGTCGAGCACCGCCTGCGGCAGAGCCGCCCACGGCGCCGCGGCCTGGTGGACCTGTCCCCCGAGGGTCAGCGCCGTCGCCACCATCGCCGGATCGGCGCTGTGGACGATCTTCGGATCGTCGTAGGTCCCGGGGACGTTCGCGTTCACCGGATCCCCCGCCCCCGAGGTGGCGAACACGATGAACTGCGCCTTGCCCGCCGCCGGGAGGCCGCCCGGGCAGGCCGGCACCGCGCCCCCCGCGAGCGCCCGCCGCGGGTCGGCGAGCAGCGCCGCCGGAAGGCCGGTGGCGAGCGCCCGCAGGCCCACCATCCCGGCTCCAAACAAGGTGCCGAGCAGGCCCTCGCGTCGGGTGATCATCGTCGTGGTGGAGCTGGAGTTGGAGTTGAAGTTGATGGTCGTCGTCGTCGAGGTTGGAATCGGCATGGCGGCGGGCTCCTTCACAGTCCGATGGAGATGGCGGTCGGGGAGATGCAAGCCGCCACGAAGGTCGACTTGAGGGCATCCGACGGCGCAGCGCCCGTGGCCATGGCCGCCCGGTAGTGCGACGTCAGCGCCGCGCTCGACGGCGCCGCCCGCGGATCGGAGGGGACGAGCCCCATGATCGTGCCGACGAAGTCGGCGATCGCCGCGTCCGACTGCAAGCTGGACCACGCCTTGGCCCCCGCCACCTGCTTGGCCGCCGGCACGTCGATCACCTGGGCCGCGAGGCTCGCGCACATGTTCTCGGTGGCCGCACGGTAAAACAGGCTCGGCTGGTTGGGGAGCACCGGCTCCGTCGACCCACGGCTGTATCCATCCGAGGGCAGGCCGAGCGCGATCTGCGGGACGGTGGCGGCGAGCTGCTTCTTGGTGACCGCGTCGAGCCCACACACGTCCACGAGCCCCAGGCGGTTCTCGAGCGCCGTGCACAGATGTCCACGGCGGGACACGGCGATGGTCTCGCCGTTGAGGACCGCCGTCTGGGTCGGGGTGGCGTTGGTCACGAGCGGCGAAGTGAACAGCGTCTCGACCAGCGTGCTCCACGAATGGTTCGACCCCCGAAAGACCCCGACCACCCGCTGGAGCTCGGGATCGCTCTCGGCACAATCCGCCGAGTTGGCGTAGGTGCACAGGCGCTCGACCCACGCCTCGGCGAACCTCGGATGGATCGCCAGGGCCGCTCCGAAGTCCGCCATGCTCGCCACTGGCTGGGTCACGCCCTCGAACGCGAAGGTCCCCGTCACCGCCGACAGCGTGGCGTCGGCCTGGGTGTGGTAGTTCCAAGAGTAGCTGGCCGCGAAGATCGACCGCATGGGATCGAGCGCCCGGTGGCACACCGCGCACGCGGAATCCGCAGCGTGGACGGGATCGAACCCCGGCAACGGTGCGCCCGTCAACCCCATCGGGTCGCTGCCGTCCACCTGCCCGCCGAGGGCCACGATCAGCGCCTGGTTGACGGTCACCCGCATCTGGTTGCTCACGTTGGTCGGCCAGTTGGCAAAGAAGGCGGGCGTGCTGAAGAAGCCAACCCGCGGGATGCCCAGCACGAGCTCGGTCGCCGTGCGCAACCGCGCAAGATCGTAGAACGGGGTCACAACCTCGCCGGTGGCCGGCTGGCGGATGGACACGAGCTGCCAGTCGGCGAAGTCCGCCGCCGTGAGCTGCGGCGCCGTGGCGCTGCCGGCGGTCGGCGGGCAAGCGGTGCCCGCAGCGTTCTTGCGGTTGTCGAGCGAGCCGTAGAGCAGGTAGTGCAAGGTGGCCGCGCTCGGTGGGTAGACGATGGGATCCTCGGTGCACCCCGCGACCGCCGCCCCCGCGGTGGACACGTCGGCATCGTACCAGTGCATGTAGCTGGGGCTGGCGGGGTTCAAGCTGTCGGCGAGCGGGATGGGCCCGGCCGCAGCCTCGACCGTGATGGTGAGGCCGGGGTTGGCGCGCTTGAAGCCGTCCGTGACCTTGCCGGCGTCGTCGACCTGCCAGACGTCGAGGAAGGCGTACATCTCCTTCAGCGCGGTGGTCATCATGAACTGGCGCGTGGTCACGCCCGAGGTCAGCGGCTGTCCGGCCGCCACCAGCGCCATCATCGTGCGCGCGAAGCTCTCGCGGGCGTTCTGGACGAGCAGCGGCGTGAGGGTCGGGTTGATGGCGATCTGCTTGGGATAGGCCTGGTCGGCGAAGTCGGCCGCCGAGATCTGCGTCTGCTGGAAGGCGAGCTCGAAGAACCGGCGCATCTTGACGGCGTACTCCGGCTGCTGCATCCACTGTTCAACCAGGGGCCCGAGCGCCGTGGGATCCTGGGTCACCGCCTGCACCTCGGCGTCCGTCGGAGCGAGGCCGACGAGGAGGTTCTTGACCTTGGCCACGTACGACGCTGGAGCCACCGCCTCGAACGGGTGCCCCGCGTCCGCGTCGCCGCCGCCGGCGCCGGTGGAATCTCCACCCGCGCCGGACATCCCACCCCCTCCCCCACCCGCACCTACGCGCGCGTCGGCGCCTCCGGTTCCAGTCGAGGCGTCCGACAGCGAAGGCCCGACGCCAGAGCGTCCACAGGCGAAGGCCGCGAACACCGATGCGACCGAGAGGGTGACGACCGGGACGAGCGACCCTGGTAGAGCGAGTTTCATCGGTTTCCTCAGTGGGTTGATGGTGCCTCAGTGTCACGCCGACCGATTGCTGAGCCATTGCCGGGTTGTAAAGTTACGTAAACCGCTCCCGGACCTTTCTCGCAATCTCGCCCCTACCTTCGGAAGACTCGAGGTCGAGGTTGATGGGGCCGTCAACGGACGAGTAGGCTAACCTGACGAGCTGTGACGTCGATCCCGCTGGTCTCGCTGCGCGCCGTCAGCAAGAGCTACGTCGAAGGCAACTCCGAGCGGCTGGTCCTCCGTGCGACCGATGCGACGTTCGCGCGCGGCGAGTTCATCGTCCTGCTCGGAAAGAGCGGCTCGGGGAAGTCCACCCTCCTCAACATCCTGGGGGGCATCGACCTGCCCTCCGCGGGCGAGATCGACATCCTCGGCAACCGACTGGCCCACATGTCGGAAGAAGCGCGCACCCTCTTCCGGCGCGCCAACATCGGGTTCATCTTCCAGACCTTCAACCTCATCCCGACCCTGACGGTCGAGGAGAACCTGCTCTTGCCCCTCGAGCTGCGCGGCCCGCTGCCCGGCGAGCGATCCAGCCGGCGGGACCCGCGGTTTCGCGCGGAGTGCCGCGCTCGGGCGAGGGCCCTGCTCGCCGAGCTCGGGCTCGAGTCCCGCCACGGCAGCTTTCCGGACGTGCTCTCAGGCGGCGAGCAGCAGCGCGTGGCGGTGGCGCGCGCGCTGATTCACGATCCCGCGCTGGTGCTGGCCGACGAGCCGACCGGGAACCTCGACGAGCGCACCGGGCGTGACGTGCTGGATCTCATCGATCGCCTGACGCGCCAGCGCTCGGGGACGGTGCTGGTGGTGACGCACGATCGCGATCTCATCGGGCGCGCGGATCGGGTGTTCGTGCTCGAGGAGGGACGACTGTCCGAGCGCGCCCCGAACGATACGGACACCGCCCGCGGCGGCGCCCCGCTTCCCCCGGCGAGATGACCCGGTGAGTCCCCTGCTCTTCCGGTCGAGCCTGCGCCACCTGGCCCGGCACCCGCTGCTCACGGGCCTGTCGGTGGTCGGCATCGCCCTCGGGGTGGCGGTGGTGGTGGCCATCGATCTCGCGAGCGGCAGCGCCCGGCTGGCGTTCGAGCTCGCCAACGACAGCGTCGCCGGAAAGGCCACCGACCAGGTCGTGGGCGCGACCGCCGACAGCCTCGGCGACGATCTCTACCGGGTGATCCGCGTGGAGCTCGGGATCGCCGACGCCGCGCCCGTGGTCGAGGGCTACGCCACGGCCGCCAGCGGCGTCCCGGCTCGCGCCCTGCGGGTGCTCGGCGTCGACCCGTTCGCCGAGCGCCCGTTTCGCGTCTACAGCACAGGCGGGCCGAGCACGGCCGGTGCCGGCAACGGTGCCAGCGACGGTGCCGGCCCGGGTGACGACAAGGGCGACCGCGGAGGCGTCACCACCCTCGCGCGGTTGCTGACGGAGCCGGGCGCCGCCCTGGTCTCGCCGCGGCTCGCCCGTCAGCTCGGCCTGGCGTCGACGCATGGTGCCCGCACGCGCCCGGCCCCGCGCGTCGACCTGCTGGTCGGCGGTGTGCGACGAAGGCTGTCGCTCGCCGGTACCCTGCCCGAGCCCGCGCAGGGGACGCCCGAGGCCGCCGCGCTCGACGACGTCATCGTCACGGACATCGCAACCGCGCAGGAGTGGCTCGCCGAGCCGGGACGGCTGACGCACATCGATCTGCTCTTGCCGCCCGGGCCCGCCGGGGACCGGGCGCGCGCCCGCATCGCCGCCCGCTGCGGCCAGGCCTGCGTGGTGGTCCCGGTCGCCGCCCGCTCGGGGGCGGCCGCGCAGATGACCCGCGCCTTCACCCTGAACCTGCAGGCGATGAGCTTCCTCGCGCTCCTCGTGGGCATGTTCCTCATCTACAACACCATGACCTTCTCGGTGGTGCAGCGCCGCCCGCTGCTTGGGACGCTGCGCGCGCTCGGCGTCACCCGCGGCGAGCTCTTCGGGCTGATCCTCGGCGAGGCGGTGCTGCTGGCGGTCCCGGCCACCGCGCTCGGGGTCGGGCTCGGGATCGGGCTCGCCACCGAGCTCGTGCGCCTGGTGACCCGCACCATCAATGACCTCTACTTCGTGGTCAACGTGCGCAGCCTGCACCTCGACGGCCTCACCCTCGGGAAGGGCCTCGCGCTCGGCCTCGGCGCCACCCTGCTCGCGGCCCTGGCTCCGGCGCGGGAGGCGACCCGCATCGCGCCCACGCTCACCCTCCGGCGCTCGTTCGCCGAGGCGCGCCTGGCGCGGCAGGCCGGCGGGCTCGCCCTCGCGGGGGGCGGCCTGGCGGTGGCGGCCACCGGGTTGCTCGCGCTGTCGGGACGCAGCCTCGGCCTCGCGTACGTGGGGCTCTTCGCGGTGCTGGGGGCGGCGGCCCTCGCGACCCCCTTCGCCACCCGCGCCTTCGCCCGGCTGGCTCGGGCGCCCGCGGCGCGGGTGTTCGGGATCACCGGCACCCTGGCTGCCCGCGGGATCGTCGCGTCGCTGACCCGCACGTCGGTGGCGCTGGCCGCGCTCACCATCGCGGTCGCCACCACAGTCGGGGTCGGCATCATGGTCGACAGCTTCCGCGGCACGGTGGTGGAGTGGCTGGGCATGACGTTGCAGGCGGACATCTTCGTGGGGCCGCCGAGCCTCGTCTCGCGCAAGGGCGATGCGACCGTCCTGCCCGAGGTGCTGGCGCGGATCGCCGCCACGCCAGGGATCGCCGCCATCAACACCATCCGCAACCGCCGCGTTCGAACGGCCGATGGCGACGAGATCGGCGAGGTCGACCTGCACGCACCAACCTTCGGCGACCCGGGCAAGGGCCTGCCGCGCCGACCGCGCCCCTACCGGTTCCGGAGCGCGGTCGATGGCGACGTCTACGCTGCCCTCGAGGCTCCGGACGCGCTGGCCATCTCCGAGCCGTATGCCTTTCACCACCAGGTGTCGGTGGGCTCGCAGGTGGTGCTGATCACCGACCGGGGCCCGCGTCCCCTGCGGGTGGTGGCCATCTATACCGACTATGCCTCCGATGAAGGCGGTCTGATGCTGGCCCGGTCGACCTACGAGCGGCTGTTCGATGACCGCGGGGTCTCGGCGCTGTCGCTCGTCGCCGCGCCCGGCACCGACCTCGCGCGGCTGCGCGCCGAGGTGGCGGCGGCCGGGGGCGCCTCACAGGCCCTGGTGGTGCGCGCGAACCGCGAGCTGCGGGACGCGTCCATCGCCATCTTCGATCGTACGTTCCTCATCACCCAGGTCCTGCGCATGCTGGCGGTGGGGGTCGCCTTCGTCGGGGTGCTGAGCGCGCTCATGGCCCTCGCGCTCGAGCGCGCGCGAGAACTGGCGGTGCTGCGGGCCATCGGGCTCGTGCCGCGGCAACTGGCGGCGGTGGTGACGATGCAGACCTCGCTCATGGGCCTGTGTGCCGGGATCCTGTCGCTGCCGCTCGGGATCGGCCTCGCGCTGATCCTGGTCTACGTCATCAACCGACGTTCGTTCGGGTGGACGCTGGCGCTCGAGCTGTCCCCGCGGGTGCTGGCGGAGGCGATTGCGCTCGCGTGGGTGGCCGCCCTCCTCGCCGGCCTGTATCCGGCGTGGAAGATGTCGCGGGCCAACCCGGCGCGCGCGCTGCGTGATGAATGAGCGCGCCGCCGACCAGCCTCTCCCGGTTCTGCGCCCAGGTGATCGGCTTGGTCCTGATCCCTGTGATGCTGCCCCTGGCGCCGCTGTCGTCATCGCTGTCGTGCGCGGCGCCGCCATCCTCCCAGCGCGGCGGCGACGGCGATGCCAGGACACGTCGCGCCGGCGGGCCCGCGCTGTCGGTGCTGGAGGCGCTCGGGGGAGGCGCCGGCGAGGAGGACCAGGGCTTCGAGCGGGCCACCCGGCCCCGGGAGCTCTCGTTCCCGGCGGATCACGGGCCGCACCCCGGGTTCCGCAGCGAATGGTGGTACTGGACCGGAAACCTCGATGGGCCGGCCCGGCGCCGCTTCGGTTACCAGCTCACGATCTTTCGCATGGCCCTCGCCCCACCGCCGTCGGCCGTGCGGCCGGGCGCCTGGGCGACGAGCCAGGTCTACATGGCCCATCTGGCCCTCACCGACGTGGCGGGACAGCGGAGAGGGGCGCGCTTTCTCGCCGCCGAGCAGACGGCGCGCGCGGCGGTGGGCCTGGCGGGCGCAACCGCCGCGCCATTCGCCGCCTGGGTCCTCGGCTGGCGCGCCGCCGGTCCTGGAGCGGACACGAACGCGACGAGGGCGACAACGGACGGGACGACGACGACGACGCCCGGACTGACGCCCCTCGCGCTCACGGCCATCTCCGACGTCCCGGGGGCGCCGCGATTCGGAGTCGACCTGACCCTGCTCGCGGGAAAGCCCCTGGTGCTGGAGGGCGACCGGGGACTATCGCGCAAGGGCCGGGCCGAAGGAAACGCGTCATACTACGACTCGCTCACCCGGATGCCCACGCAAGGGACCGTCACCATCGCCGACCAGACGTTCCCCGTCACCGGGACGAGCTGGATGGATCGCGAGTGGAGCACGAGCGCGCTCGAACCAGGTCAAGTGGGCTGGGACTGGTTCGCGCTGCAGCTCGACGACGGCCGCGACCTGATGTTCTTCCGCCTGCGCCAGCACGCCAGATCGGCCGGTGAAGACACCCTGGATCCGGCCAGCAGCGGTACCCTGGTCGACCTCGACGGCAGCGCCCACCACCTCGCCCACGACGACGTGCGCGTCACCGCCACCGGGAGCTGGAGCAGCCCACGCTCCGGGACGCGCTACCCTGCCGCGTTCCACCTCGAGCTCCCGCACGCCCGCCTCTCGCTCGACGTGACACCGGTGGTGCCCGATCAGGAGCTCGACCTCAGCTTTCGCTACTGGGAAGGAGCCGTCGACGTCACAGGCACCGACACGGGCAAGCCCATCGGCGGACGCGGCTACCTCGAGCTGACCGGCTACGGCGAGATCGCTCCGGCCGGCTCGCCGCAGTCCCCCCGCTGACCGGAGCGCTCGCTCACTGGCAGGTCGGGAACTGGCGCCCGGTGTCCTGGTTCTGGTTGGCCCCCGTGCTGCTCACCGTGACCGAGAGGGTGCGGTTCGCGCTGTCGACCAGATCGAGGGTGGCCCCCACCGCGATGTTCGCGCTGAAGTGCCACGCGCCGTACGACTGCCGAACGGCGGCCTGTCCACCCATGGCCACCGACTTGATCGGCAGGATCTCGTTCTCGATGAAGATCTCGTTCGGGTTGCCGGTCTTGAGGCGGACCTTCACGTTCCCCATGACGGGGCACGGAACGAACTTCCAGGTGGTGCCAGATGGGTTGCCGACCGAGAAGCCGAGCGCATTGAACGCCGGGACGCTGAGATCGAGGTGCCCGTTCGGATTGCTGGCGCAGGGCGGGTTGGAATTCTGTGGGCACTCGTCGATGACCGTGACGATCACCGACTTGCCACCGTTGCTCACCTGGGCGCAGGCCCCGCACGACCCCGACGAGTTGAAGTCGGATGACGACCGGCCGGGGATGGCCGCGAAGTAGGTCGCGTTCGAGATGTTCTGGACCGAGTCCGAGCTCGCCCCGCCGCTCTCGGTTCCGAAGTAGCCGCACGCGGTCCGATAGCCGTTGCCCTCCTGGGCGCGCGCGGTCCCCTGCCCGAAGCTGTAGTTGGTGAAGGAGCCCGAGCCGGGATTGGGCGAGCCCGAGAGCGTGCAGGGGGTGCTGGTGATCCCACCCGAGCCCATCACGCCACCGCTGCCCGGCATCCCGCCACTTGCCTGCGTGCCGCCACTTCCCTGCGTCCCGCCGCTGGCCCGGCCGCCGGTGCCGCTGCCGTTGCCGTTGCCGCCGCTTCCGCCGGCGGCGGTGCCGCCCGACCCGCGGCCGACGTCTCCACCGGTCCCGCCGCTCTGACCACCCGAGCCCTCCGGGGATCCGCCAGAGCCCGAGGTGGCTGCGCCTCCCCCGCTGCCGACGACGGAGATCTGTCCCCCGGTTCCGGGCTGCGCTGACTGGCCGGTCTGGCCTCCAGAGCCCACCCGGCCACCGCTGCCTCCCGCCACGGATGCACCCCCCGTCCCCGGCACACCGACGTTCGAGCCGGTCGAGCCGCCAGTGCCGCCACCCCCGAGGGACGCGCCCGAACCGGTTCCAGCGCCTGGATCCGCCGAGCAGGCGACGAGGATCGCGAGGCCGAGGAACCCCGCGAGGTGCGCACCGGGGATGGATGCGGGCGGTCGAGAAGTCAGGGTCAGCAGCCGTTTGTTCATGCGAGACACTCCGTGAAATGCAGCCGATGCATCCACGGGAATCGCTTCGACGAGTCGTCGCGGATGTTCCGCGGCTCACCTCGGCCGAAGGGCCGGGATGTGCATCGGGTGGGGGGAAGCGCCGGTTATAGCGATTCGGTTGGATCGAGGCCAGCATCGCCGCCGAAAGGCGTCGCGCGTCGCGTCCGGCTCTTACCGCGGTCACGCCAATCCCGACGCGAGCGGCTCGTCTCAGGGAGGTCCAGGGCTCGTGTCATGGCGCCTGCCTCTCATGGTGCCTCCCATGGGCTCTTCCGCGGGGTGGCAAAGAACCGGCGCTGGTGGTTTTGCCGCTTGACCCCTCCCACCCGCCATCTAAGGTTCGGAATCGCGAATGCCATCGCGCACCTTCCACTCTGGCGGCCTCCGGCCGCCCAAGGGCAGGGGCGCGGCGGACGCCGCCCACCCCCCCTGGGCGCCTGGCGGGCCGATCGGCCACGCCAGTCGCCTCGATCGCCAAGGAGCTCATCGAAACATGAGGCGCCCCATCCCCCGCTTGACGTTCCCCGTCGATGCGACGCTGCCGTCGCTGCTGTCCCTCCTGCTGACGATCTCGGCCGCCGCGTGCCTCCAGAAGGACCCGGTGCAAGGCGGCTCCGACGGGGGTCCCGCCGACGTCGCCGTCGGGACCGGCGGAGGTTCGCCGTCGGCTCCGGGCACGGGCGGCGCGAGGTCGCAAATGGGTAACTCCGGCTCGGGCGGCTCGAGCGTCGTGCTCGGCGCCGGCAGTGGAGGCACCGGGGCGCTGCCAGCAACCGGCGGGGTCGGCCCGGCGGAAGGCTCGGGCGGCGGGACCGCGACGGCCTCGGGCGGGAGCAACGCCCGTTCAGGCGGCGCGACCGGGAGCGGCGGCAAGGGCCCCGGCACCGGCGGAATGTCGCAGAACATGTCGGGCGGAACCGGAGGACAAAACGGAAGTGGCAGCGGGGGCAATGGCACGGGCGGCAGTGGCACCGGCGGCAATGGCACGGGCGGAATGGGCACGGGCGGGGCCATTCCCGTACCCGGCCCCGGCGAGCCACAGCGCCTGACGAGCGGCAGCAGCGGCTGGGCCTCGCGCTACTGGGACTGCTGCAAGCCGGCCTGCGGCTGGAAGGCCAACGTGCGCTCGGGCAATCCGATGAACAGCTGCAGCCAGTCCAATCAGGTCCTCGGGTCGGCCGACACCAAGAACGCGTGTGACGGAGGCGGGGGCGGCGCCTTCATGTGCTGGAGTGGAGCGCCGTGGTCGATAAGCGACACCATGTCCTACGGCTTCGTGGCCGCCTCCGGGAGCAACTACGTGTGTGGTCGCTGCTATCAGGTCCAGTTCACGGGCTCGGGGCACAACGGCGCCAACCCGGGGGCCACCTCCCTCAACTACAAGAGCATGATCGTCCAGGTCATCAATAACGGCGGGGTGGCGTCGGATCAGATGGACTTGCTCATCCCAGGCGGCGGCGTCGGCGCCCTCAACGCCTGCAGCACGCAGTGGGGGAACGTGGATCTCGGCTCGCAGTACGGAGGCTTTTACGCCGCGTGCAAGAACGACAAGACCTGCACCGCTCAGATGTGCCAGACCGCCTTCGCCAACAAGCCCGAGCTGCAGGCCGGCTGCACCTGGTTCCTCGACTGGTTCAACGGCGCCGACAACCCAGCGTTCATCTTCAAGCAGATCTCCTGCCCCTCCGCCATCACCCAGCGCTCCGGCCTCTCCGATCCAGGGTAAAGGACGCGCCTTCGGCGCTCGCGGGAAGGGGAGGACCGGACGCGCCTTCGGCGCTCGCGGGAAGGGGAGGACCCCACCCCGCGGGCCCCTCCCACGGACGACGAGAGTCGAGCCA
>Ga0265318_10000163_pt1 | contig 58914 bp, 48 predicted proteins | sample 4821metaG_FD_192431 | JGI IMG/M metagenome (GOLD analysis project Ga0265318, IMG submission 192431) | Rhizosphere microbial communities from Carex aquatilis grown in University of Washington, Seatle, WA, United States - 4-8-21 metaG | ecosystem: Host-associated > Plants > Roots > Rhizosphere >... | reverse complement strand
CTTTTCGCGCGCGCTCGACCCCGACCTCACCACGATGGTCAATAACGAGTTTCGCGTCGCTGGGGCGAAGAGCGACCACGACCCGTGGTTCTCTCTTTCGGTAAACGATTTTCCGTGGACTCGGCGCCTCGGCGCGCAAGGATCGACGCTGGGCCCGGAGACGCTCCGCCGCGCGCTCATGACCTTCTTCATGGACTTCGCGCCGCGTCCCAACCCGGCCGTCGTCGGGCGGACGCGATGGAGCGCGGTCGAGCGCGCCGGCGCCGACGTGTTCCGAAGCCGGTGCGAGTCGTGTCACGAGGCACGCCTTGTGGCCGACGACGCGTCGACGCGTGTTCCATTCGACGCCTGGGAAGACCTGGTGATGGCGCCGGAGGGGGCGATCGTCTGGGCGGACGCCGCGTACCAGAGGACGGGGGTGACCCCGTACGTGAACGAACGCGGCGCGCGCGTGGTCTCCCTCCGACGTCTTTACAAGAAGTATCCCTACTTCACCAACGGCACTGCAAAGGGGCTCGGCGCCGTGCTCGATCGCGCCGGTTTCGAGGACGGCCGCTTCCTCCACGACGGCGCTTCGGACTCCGCCGGGCGCCTGACCGACGAAGAAAAGGCGCAGTTGGGCGCGTTTCTCGACTTGCTTTAGGCCGGCGCCTGGCAGGTCCTCGGCGCCCCTGGCGGTCGAATCCTATTTCACAGCACCCTGCCAGGCCGGTCCAGCCTGAAAACCATGGTAAACGAAGTTGTCATGCCGAGGATCGGTTGGGGCATCATCGGATGCGGGCGAATCGCCACGAACTCGGTTGCGCCAGCGATCCAGTGGTCGAAAAACGGTCGTCTCGTCGCCATCGCGTCGCGCGACCGACGTGTGGCCGAGGCCAAGGCACGCGACCTGGGCGCCGCGCGGGCATACGCTCCGTACGAAGCGTTGCTGGACGATCCCGAGGTCCACGCCGTCTACATCGGTCTGCCCAATGGGATGCACGAAGAGTGGGCGGTGCGCTGCGCCCAAGCAGGCAAGCATGTTCTTTGCGAGAAGAGCCTGACGCTGAGCCTTGCCTCGGCGCGCCGCATGGCCGAAGCGTTCTCCACGCGAGGCTTGCGCCTCGTCGACGCGTTCATGTACCGCCACCACCCGCAGTGGCGTCTCGTCCGAGGCCTTCTCGACGAGGGCGCGGTCGGCAAGGTGCTCATGGTGCGGGTGGGCTTTTGCTATCGGCTGGACGATCCGCGCGATCACCGCTGGTCGGCGACGCTCGGAGGCGGCGCACTGTGGGACCTCACCTGCTACGGGGTCAACGTCGCCAGGTTCGTGACCGGAGCCGAGCCGGTGCGCGTGGCCGCCTTCGCCGATTCGCGGACCCCCGAAGGCGTGGACGCCATGACACAAGGATCGCTGGAGCTCTCGAACGGAGTGCTCGCCTCGGTCGCGGGGTCAATGCGCGGCGGAAGCGACAATTCCGTCACCATCGACGGCGATCAGGGGACCATCGAAGTGCCGTGCGCCTTTCTGCCGCGGTGGGAGCGGATGTTCGTCGTGCTGCGCCGCCCGGGTCGCGGCGGCGCAACCGAGCGGCGCTTCGAGGTCCAGGGCGCGAATCATTACCTGCACCAGGCGGAGCATTTTGCGCACTTGGTAGAGAACCCGACGCTGGCGGCGTGGCCCGCCGAGGACGGGGTCCGCAACGTGGCGGTATGCGAGGCCATCGAAAAGAGCTGGCGCACAGGCACGTCTGTCGCCGTCGACATGGGCTGACGCTGACGATCGGCGCGCTCGCGATCGGCGTCAGGGGCGCGATACCAGGCCCGGCGGCGGCACTGCGGTCGCCGCGCTTGCGGCATGGCGAGTGCGCCTTGCCGCCTGCACGATGTGAACGACCTGGTCCAACACCACGGCGACGAGGATCACCGAGCCGATGATGACGAATGTCCAGTTCGAGTTCAGGCGCCAGATGCGCGGGATGCCGATCTCGTCCCGATAATGAAGCTGGAACATGTTGATGCCGTTGTCGATGACACGCATGATCGCGGACCCGATGATGATCCCGAGCACCGTGCCCTCGCCGCCGCGCAGCGAGCATCCGCCGAGCACGGCCGCCGCGATGGCATAGAGCTCGTACGCGATGCCGACCTGCTGTGACATCTGCCCGATGTACGCCGCGTAGCAAACACCCGCGACCCCGGCGAGCCCTGCCGAAATGACGTACGTCAGCGTTTCCACCTTCTTGACGTTGATGCCCGAGTATTCCGCTGCATCTCGGTTGCCACCGATCGCGTACACGTAGCGGCCGAAGACGGTAAAATGCAGGAAGTAGGTGGCCGTTCCGATGACCACCAAGAAGATCACGAGCGGGTAGGGGACCAGCGGGTCGCCGTTCAACGACAGGAGGCCGCCATTCGCGAGACCCAGGAGCGGCGAGCCCCCCAGGCTCAGCGTCCCGCCCTGGACAACCGTCTGGGACACCCCTCGGATGAGCAGCATGCCCCCCAACGTCACGATGAACGGCTGCAACTTCAGCCGCGTGATGAGCAGCCCCTGTCCGAGACCGATGAGCAGCGCCGCCGACAGGGCAACGACGATACCCATCCACAGCGGAGAGCCCATTCCGCCCGGCTGCGTCGACGAAATCTTCGCGATCAACACGCCAGTCAGCCCGATGACCGAGCCAATCGACAGGTCGATCCCGCCGGCGATGATCACGAAGCCGATGCCAATCGCGTAGATGCCGAGCATCGAGATCTGCCGGGCCGTGTTGAGGGCGTTCGACTGTCCGAGAAAATCCGGATTGGAGACCCACAGCGCGATGCACATCAGTGCGAGCGCCACGGACATACCGAGCTCGCGTCTCATGCCGCCACGTCCCCTTCCGTTCTGCCGGTCATCAGCGTGGCGATGCGCTCTTGCGTCAGGCCCTCTCGCGCGAGCACGCCCTTGATCCGCCGCTCGTGCAAGACGACCACTCGATCGCTCATGCCCACGATCTCCTCCATGTCCGAGCTCACCATCAGGATGGCTATCCCCTCGTCGGCCAACGCCGCCATGTGCCGGTAGATCTCGGCCTTCGCACCGACGTCGATGCCGCGCGTGGGCTCGTCCAAAATAAGAACGCGGGGGTTCATCGCCAGCCACTTGCCGAGAACGACCTTCTGCTGATTGCCGCCCGAGAGGTTCACCACTTTTTGATGAATGCTGGGCGTCTTCGTCTTGAGCCGGGCTACCTCGGCCTCGGCGACCCGTCGTTCCATCGCTCGATCGAGCCGCCCCCACCGGTTGTAGTTGGCGACGTTCGGCAGCGACGTATTTTGCGCCACCGACATGGGCAGAACGAGCCCGTGTCGCTTGCGATCCTCGGGAGCGAGGAAGACGCCGCGGGCGATCGCGTCGCGCGGACTCATGGGGAAAAACGGCTTGCCCTCCACCGTCATCGTTCCCGACAGCGCGGGCGTCACGCCGAAAATCGTCTCCATCAGCTCGGTGCGTCCTGCCCCCACCAGCCCGGCAAAGCCGAGGATCTCGCCGCGTTGGGCGTGGAAGCTCACGCCCTCCGGCGCGCCGGGCACGACGAGATCGCTGACCACCATCACGGGTTCGCCCGCGGCGCGGTCACGCTTGGCAGGAAAGTATTGCTTGGAGAGCTCGCGCCCGACCATCATCGCCACGATTTTTTCGTGATTCGCCTCGGCGCGCCCGAGATCGCCCACGTAGCGCCCGTCGCGGAGCACCGTGATTCGGTCGGCAAGATCGAGCACTTCGCCCATTCGGTGCGAAATGTAGATGACCCCGATGCCGTCCGTTCGGAGCTGGCGGATGATCTTGAAGAGTTGCTCAGATTCGCCCGCCGTCAGCGACGACGTCGGCTCGTCCATGATGATCACCCGCGCGCTGTGCGACAGCGCCTTCGCGATCTCGACCATCTGCATTTGACCTGCTGTCAGGGTCGAGACCGGCGTGGTCGGCGCGAGGGCCAGCCCGACGCGAGCCATCAGGGCCGCCGCTTTGGCGTTCATCTCCGCGCGGCGGAGCGGCATCGCCAATGACGGTGCGCCCCCCGGCCGTTCGTTTCCGAGGAAGATGTTCGCGGCAATGTCGAGATTGGGCGCGAGCATCAATTCCTGATGAATCAGTGCGATGCCGAGGCGTTTCGCTTCGCGCACGCCGGAGAGCAGCACCGGCGTTCCACCGAGGAATATCTCTCCCTCGTCCGGCAGGTGAGCGCCGCCGAGGATCTTCATCAACGTACTCTTGCCGGCCCCGTTTTCGCCCATGAGCGCGAGCACCTCGCCGGCGTCGAGCGACAGCGACACGTTCTCGAGCGCCACTACGCCCGGAAAGCGCTTGGTGATCCCCCGCATCACCAGCAGCTTCGACGTCGGGAAGCTTGAGCTCATGGGTGGGCCCGTGATTCGGTCGACCTCGACCGCCGCCCCCGGCGCGTGTCGTGGCTCGCCGAGGTCACTTCTTCATGTCGGCCAAGTCTTGCTTGAACTTGGCCACGTTCGTCTTGTTGATCACCTCGACGCCGGTGTCGATGATCCCGCTGGACGGCAGGGCCGTCTTCGCCCCCTCGCCCTTGGTCGCCAGGTCTTGCATCCACTTGCTCGACAGGTACCCGAACTGGAACGGCTTCTGCACCACCGTACATTCGATGGTGCCGTTGGCGATCGCGTTGAGCGTCCCGTCCTCTTCGTCGAACACGGCCGCGATGATCTTGCCCTTCTTTCCGAGGGCCTCGATCGCAGACGCGATCGCCGGACCGTTGTACGACCAAAGTCCCGCGACGAGATTCAGGTCGCTGTGGGCGTTGATGATGTCTTCGACGTTCGACCGTGCCTTGGCGCGGTCGGTGTTGTCCTCGCGCTTGTCGACGATCTCGATGTTGTGGCCGGCGATGGCGTCTTGGATTCCCTTCAGACGTTGAATCGCGTTGTCCGCGGACAGGGTCCCGACGAAGACCGCCATCTTGCCGCCACTGGGAAGAAGCTTCACGATCTCCCCGCCGAGTACTTTGCCCGCCTCGTAGTTGTTCGTTCCGATATAGAGGAGCCGGCTGGATTTCGGCGCGTCCGAATCGAACGTGATGAGCTTCGTCTTTGCGGCCACCTTGTTGAGCACCGGGACCTGATCATTCGGCGCAATCACGCTGACCGCGATGCCGTCGTAGCCCTGGCTGGAGAGGTTTTCCAGAATCTGATTCTGCTCTTCGGTCGTGCCGTTGGGCGGCATTTTGACGTCAACCTGAACCTTGCCCTCCTGCTCGTACCGGTGAACGCCGGCTGCCGCGATCTTCCAGAACTCGCTCGCATTGTTGGTCACGAACGCGAGCTTCACGACCTTGGAGGCTCCGCTGCCGCCCCTGTCGCAGCCCCCGATCGCAGCCAGGGCACAAGCGGTCATCGCGATGAGCGCGCAGCGCTTCCAGGACTCGATTCTCTCCACGGTCTTCTCCTTGGTTCGTCAGCCCTGAAGCATCGTTCGGATCGGTCGAAGGCATTCCCCGAACCAAGCCGCTTTCAGCCGCGTTGCGGGCGGAATGCTAGCCATTTGTTTCGGCAATGTCACGTGGTCACGTGGCCGCAGCGGCGCGGCGCATCGCCGCCAGCGGGCTTCGTTGCCCCGAGTTTACTCGGCCGAAAACTGGTGGATCATGACGTGTTTGTATGTCTGACCAGGCTTGAGGATGACCTCGTTTTTCCACGCCGGAACGTCGATCGAGTTCGGGAACTTCTGCGTCTCGAGACAGAACGCGTCGTACTGCTTGTAGACGTGCCCTTTGCCCTTGATGGTTCCGTCGAGGAAGATTCCCGCGTAGAACTGAACACCCGGCTGGTCGGCCTCGACCGTCATGACTCGACCGGACTTGGGGTCCTTCACCCGCGCCACGGGGCGCAGGGTGTGAGGATCGCCGTCGACGACGAAGTTGTTGTCGTAGCCCAGCGGGTTGCCGGTGACGACGACGGCCCGCATGTCTTTGCCCATGGGCTTGGCCTTCGTGAAGTCGAACGGAGTGCCCTCGACGGGCTTGACCGCACCGTTCGGAACGACGGGATCGCCCGGCGTGTACTTGCTGGCGTGGAGAGTCAGCTCGTGGTCGACGATTGGCCCAGAGTCGTAACCGCCGAGGTTCCAGTAGGTATGGTGGACCATGTTCACGACCGTCGTCTTGTCGGTCGTCGCTTCCATGTCGATCCGGAACTCGTTGTCGTTCGTGAGCGCGTACGTCACTTTCGCGGTGACGGTGCCGGGGTACCCTTCCTCCCCGTCCTTCGAGACGTACGTGAACTTTACCGACGGCCCGTTCGGCGTGTCGCTCGGCTCAGCGTCCCAAACGACTTTGTCCCAGCCCTTTTTCCCGCCGTGCAAGTGGTTGGGCGGGTTGTTGATGGCGAGCTTGTACGTCTTTCCCTCGAGCTGGAATTGTCCGTTCTTGATTCGATTGCCGACGCGACCGACCATGGCGCCGAAGTACGGAGTGCTCTTGAGATAGCCGTCGAGGCTCTCGTATCCGGCGACGATGTCGTCGAGCTTTCCGTTCTTGTCGGGTACGTGAAGCTCGGTGACGATCGCCCCGTAGTTGGTGACCTTCATCACGAGGCCCTTGGTGTTCGTCAGCGTGTAGAGGCTCACCTCTTTCCCGTCGACGGTTCCGAAAGCGCTCTTGACGATTGGCGTGGTCTTCGAGGCCTCCGCGCTGGGTGCCGCGGTGGCAGAAGAAGCCGGCGCCGAGGCGGCGGAAGCCGCGGGTGGCGGCGCAACGGACGTCGCCGGCGTCGCGACCGCAGAAGGGGGAGGCCCCCCGCCCTGTTGCCCGGCACAACCTACGAGAAACGCGGCGGTGAACGTCGGTGCCAAAGACGCTCTCGAACGGAAGGATCGCATGTGTCCTCTCTATCATTCATTGTGGAGGTGGGTGCCCTAAGCCAGGTGCGCGGCCCGCTTTTCGCGCCCGGCCCCGCCGCGCAACACGCGCGCGCGGTAAGCGGGATCGTCGGCGGCGAAGACACGCGCGAAGACAACGAACGACATCCAAAGCGCAGCCAGGTGGAAGAGCATTGCTGCGCCCCCGAAGCGCCGGAAAATGACACTCGATACCGGCGGTCCCAACAGCATCCCCGCCGCGTAAAAGACGTTGTAAATGGCGTTCGCGCGGCTGTAGGCGTGCTTGGGCGCCACGACGCCCTGGAGCGCGAGGCTCACCGGCGAGATCGACGCGAGGGTGGCACCGGCGGTGAACACCGCGGCCGCCATCAGCGCGAACGAATCCAAGAACACGAACGACAGGACGGTCGCCACACCGACTGCGCCGAGCACACGCATGACCGAGAGATGCCCGACGCGATCGCCGAGGCGACCGGCCGCGTTCGAGAAGAGGAGCATTCCGGCGGCGAAGAATGCGGGAATCACGATCGTTTGCTCGCGCGAAATCCCCTTCGATTCGACGAGGTAAAGAGGCAGGAAGAGGACGACGGACGCCTGGAAATAACCGTACGCGAACGTCGCGAAGCACGATGTCTTGATCAAGCCGACGAGCTGAGCCGTCGACTCGCGCCGAGCCGGGGCGGCGCTCGACGGCGCCTCGCGGTGCGCGCCGGGGGGGTCGGGGTCGAGGCGGGTGAGCACGACGAGGCCCGAGAGTGTGGCGATGGCGGAGGCCACCCAGAAGCAGGCTTCGATCGAAGCGGCGTGCGCGATGGGCTTCGCCGCCAGAGGCCCCACGATGTAGCCGACCGCGATCGCGATCGCGTAGAGGCTGGTCACGTATGCCTTGTTGTCCTCGTCTGAGCGCATGAGGAGGATGGTTTCGCAGCTCACCCAGATTCCCACGGAAAACGCACCGTCGAAGAATCGCGCAAAGGCGATGGCTTCATAACTGCGAAGGAGCGGGAACACGCCGACGGCCACCGCGTAGCCGAGCAGCGATGCCGTCAGCGTGGCCTTCGCGGAGAAGCGCCGGAGAAGGGCGCCGACGGGGATCGACGTGGCCACGATGCCCGACGCGAAGAAGGCCGCGAGCTGCCCGATATCCGACTTCGTGAAGCCCCGCGCGTCCAAGTGGAGCGCGATCACGGCGATCGAAATGCCATACGCCGTCCCGAGAAGGAGTACGGAGAGGTAGACGAGGCGGATATTCGGATCGCGGATACGGCGGAGCACGAGGCACGCGAGAGTCGACGCGTGGGGCCAGCGAGTCAAGCCCCGCGGTCGGGGCGCCGACGCCGGAGGGCGGGCGGACCACTTGACGCCGACATCCAGGGCGGGTCTTTACTCAGACCCATGCTCACTCGCCTTCGCGACGCCCTCTATCGCGCGGTGGTCGCTCCCCAGGGGGACTCGTTCGCCCCGCTTCGCATCTCGAAGGACTTGGCGCGGCGGCTCAACGCGACGCTCGGCCAGCCCCTCGCGTCCGCCGAAGATCTCGCGCGTCGATCCGACGCCGCCACACGACTGCAGCGCCTTCGTGCGGCGGGTTCGGGCGTGTCGCGGCCCGGCGCCGAGCCGGCCCCCGTGCTCGTCTACGTCGAGGGGGACCGCAACGTCCGCGAGCTCACCCGGATCGAGGAGCTCCTCGGCTCGAAGTCGATCGCCTGGAAGCGACTCGACGTGGCGGGCGACGAGGCGACGCTGGAGTTCGTCATCCGGCGAGCCGGCTGCGAGCGCGACGACTTGCCCGTCGTCTTCGTCGCCGATCGCGCCGTCGGCACGTATCCGGCGTTGGTCGACGCGGATGCGTCCGGTGAGCTCGAGCGCCTCATAACCAGCGGAACAGCTTAAACGCCGCTGCGTACGACAGCGCCGCCCACGAGCCCAGAACCAGCGCTGGCCGCCACACGTCGTGCAGCGCGGCGCCGTCGTTGGCGACCGCGCGCAGCGCGTCGTTCAGCGCTGTGAGTGGCATGGCGCGGAGAAACGGCTGCATTCCGTCGGGAAAGTTCGAAGTGGAGAAGAACACCCCCGAGGCGATGAACATGGGCATCATCACGAGGTTCATCAGCCCGCCGATCGTCTGCGTGTTTTGCGCGCGCGAGGCTACGAGCAAGCCGATGCCGCCGAACGTGGACGCGCCGAGAAAGCACAGCGCGAGCAGCAGAAGCGGTGAGCCGACCACGCGCACGCCGAACGCGATCCACCCGAATCCGAAGAGCACGGGCACTTCGATGGCCACGAAGAGCGCGCGCATGATCACGAACGAGAGAAGGAAATCGCTCCGTCGCATGGGCGTCGCCAGGAGACGTTTGACGAGTTTCTTCGTCCGCATTTCGACGATCGCGTAACCGATCCCCCACATGCCGCTCGACATGAGATTCAGCCCGACGAGGCCGGGGACCAGGAAGTCGATGTACCTGGCCCCCACTTCCGTGACTCGCTCGTCGCGGACCGACACGGCGTCGGAGCGCCCCGCCGCGCGCTGCAATAGGTCGTTGACCAGGACTCGCGCGAGGCGCGCCTCGGGTCGGGTTTCGTCGTAGCGGTACGAGGTCGGCTCGCCCGGTACGATCACGAGGGCCACCTTGCCGGACCGTAGCTCTCTGGCCGCCGTCGCGCTGTCTTCGACTCTCGCCCTCACCAGGGGCGAGGCGATCCGTGCGAGCACGCGCTCGGCGCCTGGGCCGTCTTCGATGGCGACGACGGCCGGCTCCGGCGGGCGGTTGCGGAAGGCGATTCCGAGGGCGACGGTCAAGAGCAGCGGGAAGCCGAACGCCCAGAAGACCGTGCTCGGCTCGCGAAAGAACAGCCGGAGGCGCGCGACGGTCAGCTCGCGCAGAGCGGAGCGCGGCTCAGTCACGGAGCCCCCGCCCGGTGTGTGCCACGAAGACGTCTTCGAGGGTTGCGTGCCGTGTGGCGAGGCGTTCCAGGCTCAGCCCCGACGCGCGAAGGTGGTCGATGAGGGCCGGAAGGGCCACATGGAGCGGATCGACCGCCAGCGCGAACCCGTCGGCGACGCGGCGTACGCCTCGCACCCCGGCGAGCGCGGCGACACCGTCTTGATCGAGCGCACCGCGCGACAGCGTCACTTCGATCACCTCCTGGCCTCCGAGTGATGCGATGAGCTCGCGCGGCGAACCGAGCGCGATGGCTTTGCCGTGGTCGATGATGCCCACGCGGTCGCATAGGCGCTCGGCCTCATCCATGTAGTGCGTCGTCAACAGCACGGCGCGGCCGCTCCGCTTGAAGCTCTCGATGACGTCCCAGAGCTGCAAGCGCGACTGCGGGTCGAGACCCGTCGTCGGCTCGTCGAGGAACACGAGCTCGGGATCGCCCACGAGCGCGCACGCGACGGCGAGGCGTTGCTTCTGCCCACCGGACAGCTTCTCGTACCAGGCGTTCTTCTTCTCCTCGAGCGAGACGACCCGCAGGACGTCGTCGGGGTCGCGGCCCTTTGCGAAGAACGACCGGAACAGCGTGACGATCTCGAGCACCGACAGTCGCTCGAACAGGTGCGTCTCTTGAAGAGAGACACCGATCCGCTCGCGCAGGGCGCGTTCGTGGCTCGCCCAGGTGAGGCCCAGGATCTCGACGCGTCCCTCCGTGGGCTGCAGCAACCCCTCGAGGATTTCGACGGTCGTAGTCTTGCCGGCGCCGTTCGGGCCGAGAAGACCGAAGCACTCGCCGGCGTGCACGTCGAGGTCGAGCCCGTCGACGGCGACGACGCCGCCGTCGTAGCGTTTCACGAGGCCGCGGCAATGCACGGCGAGGCCGCCCGCGCCGGTCGTGCTCATGGCTGCTCGCGGTGGAAAACGCCGTCGCCCGTCGTCGCCAGGCGCACGTCACCGTCTCGCTCGGTCGCCCACAAGAACTCGCTCGTCGAGACCCTGGCCCAGTCGGAGGGGACCGACCGGTCGCATCGTTCGCCTTCGAACGCATCGACGGTGCTCGTGGCCGCGCCGGCGAGGACTCTCGTCAACCGCTGCACGATGCGCGCACGGGGGTGGCAAAAGAGGCGATTGTACCCGTCGCCCGGCCTGCCCGCCGAGATGACGGCGTACTTCGGTTTGACCTTCGCGAGAAACCCCGGTGTGCTCGACGTTTCGCTCCCGTGATGCGCGACCTGGAGCAAGGTCACCGGCCCTCGTGGGTCGAGCAGCGCCTCTTCGTCGTGCTCGGCGTCTCCGGTGAACAGGAGCGACGACGCGCAGAAGTCGATGCGGAGTGCGATCGAGCACTCGTTGGGGTCGTGCGCGCAAGAGGCAGGCCAAGCACGCGGCAGGATGGGCGTGAGCGTCAAGTCGGGCGAGCGAGCGATGGGCATGTCGGGATGGTCGGGGTCGACCACGGAGATCGCCGTGCCTTGTCTGTCGGCAGCGTCATGCGCCCGGCGCACTTCGAGCTTCCCCGCGTCGCGACCGTTGTCGACATACATGCGGGCATGGAAGGTGTCGAGTACTTCGGCTACCCCTCCGATGTGGTCCGCGTGCTGGTGCGTGATCCACAGCAGATCGATCGGCGACCCGTGCAAGTCGGCTCGCAGCTGCTCGAGCAGGTGACGCCCCGCGGTCTCGCACGTGCTGCCGCACCCTGCCCGGTGCGCGCCGTCGCCCGTGTCGACCAGCACGTGTCGCCCGTCGGGAAGGCCGACCAGCGCGGAGAGCGCTTCGCCGACATCGTAAAAGTGGACGGTCATGCGTCGCCCGCCGCCGCATACGGTCGGCGGGGAGGGGGAGCCCGAAGGCGAAGGCGGGGGAAGAGGCGCTAGGCGGGGAAGCTCTCGAACGGCCGCTTCGCTCGGTTCCGCCTCGGTTGCCACATCCGTGAGGGTCGTGGGCCGCGAGCAGGCCATCGCCAGTCCCACGAGGGCGCACGAAGTGGACGCGCGAAGCGCCATGGCGTTGCACGCCGCGGAACGGCGCTCTGGGGCACACGACGAAGCGTCGGGGAACAAAGGCAGAACCGAGAAACGCGGGCGGCTTCAGCGTCGAGCGCGGCGTATCACGACCCCGGATCCGGTCGCGCTCAAAAGCCTCTCGCCTTCGCGAAGGACGACGCGCGGCCGTCGCTCGCTCGCGGTTTCACGGTCGACAGGGGCGATCGCGCCGTCCGCCGGCGTCGGCGCCGCCGGTGGCGCCGGCAGCGAATCGGCCGGCTTCGACGCGTCCGCGACGGGAGTCGTTGGCGGAGCCGCGGGCGCAGCTCGGCCGGCGGCCGCCGTCACGCGGTCGAAGTTCATCGCGATTCGGTCCAAGGCTTCGCCCGACGAGGTACCGCTCCCGGCCGACGCGAGCAGCTCACCCGGGCTCGTAATGTCGAACGGATCGTGCGTTCCGAGCGACGATCGCGGCTCGCGCCCCGCCTCCTCGATGCGATCCATCGACTGGACGCGCTGCTGCTTCGAGTCGCGTGCCAGCGCGCGCTGCGCGGCGTTGCGCCGGAGCGGCCTGCCGCTCTCCTCGGCTCCCGATCGGGTATCGCGTCCCGGCGGAGCCACCGGCGGCACTTCGGCCTTCGACGATTCCAAGGAAGCCGGTCGAACCGCGCCGTTCATCGCTTTCGCGACGCGCTCGAAGCGCCAGGACGTGCCGTCCCAGTCGCGACTGTGCCCCACGACCCTCATGAGCTCGACGATCTCGGTGGGGGACGCCATGACGAACGCGTCGAGCACCCCACGCATCAGGTCGTTGACCAGAGCCTGGATTCGCAGTCGGAGCCGGGCGGAGTCTGCGCCCGTCCAAGCCCTCGCCGGCCGCTCGCCGGGCGTACGAACCGTGGTCTGCCGTGCCGCGTGATCAGCGCTCATGACGGCAACCCAAGCGCAATGCGCGTGCCATGGAAAAAAAGGTACATCGTGGGGACGCGGCCGTCACCCGAGGGACAGCCACACTCCAAATAATGGGTTTTGGAACGAAGCCCTGACGACGGGCAAGGTAGTGAGCTCGCGCCATGTTTACTTGATGGCGCTCAAGTGCACGACATACCACTGGCCGCGCCACGAGATGAGCGATTTAACGTCGAATGCACGCTCCTCCCCGTCGACCTCGTAGCGCAGCTTGGAGCCAAAGACGCGAAAGTAGCCGATCTTGTTGTATTCCTCGCCCGGCTCAACCCACCGTGCACGCGCCTCCGGCACGTCCATCGCGACGAGGCGGGCGCTCGCCGCGTCGTTTCCAAGATGGCTATGGAGCGTGTGGATGTCGCGGGCGTACGCGGCGACCAGCCGGTGCTTCCAGTCTGCGGCGGGGGCGGCGACGTCCTTCACTTGCTCATAGGCGCGCAGCGGGAAGAAGAAGACCGTGGCGCGGTCGGGGTCGTCGTTCGCGATCGCTTCCCAAAGCGCCTCGACGCGCGCGTCGAACTCGGCGCCCGAGGCATGCGGAATCTCGTGGGTCTGCGGCAGTAAGGCGGGGTCGGCGCTGCTGTCCGGGCTGGGCGCGCCCGCCGAAGACGAGCGGGCCGCGCTCGGAAGCGTTGCGGCTTGCGGGGTCGGAACGAGCTCCGGAAGAGCGGTGGACGGGGCGCCGTCCGGTGTCGGAGGCTCGTGGTGGGTGCAGGCAGCGAGCGGCGCGGCGCTGAGCCCTGCTGCGACTGTGGCCGCGCCGAGACGTGCGAAGCGTGCCAGGCGCGCGAGACGGAAGAGCGGGATGTCCAAAGGCTAGCACGTCACAACATTGACCATGGTGCCCGGCCTCGACGATAGCTATGGTGCAAGGAGACAAGAGCATGCGAACGCTTCTAATCTGCACTGCGCTCGTGCCCCTTTTCGCTATTTTCGGTGGCTGCGCAAAAAAGCAAGATGATACGCCGCCGCCGACCACGGCGACGACGGCCTATCCGCCGCAGGGCTACCCGCCCCAGCCCTATCCCGCCCAGGCGTATCCGCAGCCGCAACCGCAGCCGGCATACGGGCAGCAGCCTTATCCGGCCGCCGCCCCGACGGCGCCGTACGGAACGTATCCGGCCCAGCCGCAGGCCGCCCCGCCTGCACCGCCGCCCGGACCTGCGCCTGCTCCCGCTCCGACCGCAGCGCCCGCCGCCAGCGGTCAAATGTCGGTTCCGGGGCCGATCGCCTTTCAGTGCCAGAACGACGTGCCCTGCGGAACACACCACTGCAACCTGCAGTACGGAAAGTGCGCGTTCCCTTGCCAATCGGCGGCCGACTGCATCGCGCCTAACCAGTGCAATCTGGGCCTTTGCGTAGTCCCGTTCACGCACTAGTCATGTGCAGCCTGCGCTGCGCCCCTTCGGGGCTCCGCTCCGGCTGACGCGATTGGCGCCTACGCGATCAAACGACTTGCACACGGGGGGAGCGCGGCCGCTCCCCCCAGCCCCCCAGCCGTAAACACGACTTGCACACTGGAGCGGGGCGCTTCGCCCGGCGTCGATTTTCGGTACGGCGTTGATTTCTCGCTGCGGGAGACGGCCCGCTCAGGGCGTGGCGGTGGCTCCTCATCATGAGGCGGCGCCTCCTCATCACGAGGCGGCGGCGCCTCGACGCGAGAACGCGGCGCCCCAACGCCAGAAAGCGGCCGATCGCGTCGAAGCGGCGCCTTCTTCTCGCGAGAAGGCGGTTTCTCGCGCTTCGGCGACGGCGCCTCGTGACGAGGCGGCCACGTCCCCGCATCCGGCGCCGCCTCCTCATGGTGAGAAGGCGCCGCCTCATGATGAGGAGGCACCGCCGGGCCGTGAGGACCCGACGCCCGGCGATGAGGAGGCGGCCCCGTACGGCGAGGAGGCGGCGCCCCGACGGTGAGGCTCAATGTCCCCACCTTGGGGAGCTGGCTTCCCCTCGCGCGGACGGGCCTTCCCGGGCCCGTACGGCCGCTCCAAAGGGCCTCCCAGCCGTCAGCACGGCTTGGGCGCCCGCTTCGGAGAAAGGCGGCGACCGTCTCGATCGGGCAGACTCAGTAATTGGTCGTGATGAAGTCGGTCTTGGCGCTCTCGGCCCATCGAAGTCCGCGGACGGCGCGGTCGACGCACGAGGAGACGCCTCCGCTCGGTGGGTTGGTCGTCACTGTGACGCCGACCGCGCGTCCCATGCGAACGGCGACCCGCACGGTGACTTTCATCTCGTCTGGGGCGCCGCACGAAACGACGAACGACGCGTGTCTCAGGGGGGCGGAGAGCTGGTTGTCGGTGAGATCGGCCGCGCCTGCCGCCTGACCCATCGAGATCTCCTGGTTGTTGCCGTTGAGAACCGACTCGTAGCTGGCCCACCCCCCGCCGCCGCCGCCACCCCCGCCGCCACCCACTCCTCCGGGGGCTCTCTTCTTCCCACGGATATCGCCGTGTATCTCGATCGTGCCGGTGCGATCTTTGGCCACTACGACGTTGTCGTTGCGTGTGCCGCGTCGCGTGAAAAACCAGACCGCGAGGGAGCCCGCCAGCGCGACCACCACCGACACGGCGATGATCGACTTGGCGATGCCGCGCTTCTTGTCTTCGCTGACGGCGCGGACGACGGCCTTCTGCTCGTCTCTCTTCTCGCGCACCAGCTGCGACTGCTCGGCGAACGGGGCGAACTCGTCCCACTCCGCGATGGGCAACTGCTCGCCGCTGATCTCATCACGGAGCGGAAGGTCCCCCGTGAACGCGTTGGACGCGATCTGCTGCAGCAGCTCGACGGCGGTGAACGGGCCATGGTCCATCCGCTCTTTGCTCACTACGTAGCGAGGCCGCGGGTCGCTCTCGAGGCGCGCCTTGAGCGCGGCCAGGCGAGCCGTGGGATCGTCGTTGGCCCGCTGCACGCCGGTGTGCACGCTGGTCGTCTCGGGCGCCGTGCGAGGCGGCGCCGCGGCGGGCGGCGGCGGCAGCATCGAGAACTTCACGTCGACCTCGAGCTCGGCGCTCTCGTCGAAGCGCGCCTCGTTGATCTCGGGCGGGTGAATGCTCTTCTGGGGCGCGAGGTGGTACATCGCGCTCGCGAAGGCCGAGAGGTCCGAGGGGCGATGGGCCCGGTCGCCGACGATGGCCTTGCCGATCAGGATCTCGAACGACTCCGGCAGCGAGGGATCGAAGTCGCGAGGGCGCCTCATCGCCGGACCGACGTGCTGCCCGGTCACCATTTCGTAGAGGATCGCCCCGAGCGAGTAGACGCTCGAGCAGGCATCGCCTGGCTGGAGCACCCGTTGAAGCTCGGGGGCGAGGCAATGCTTGTCGTCGTGCCGCGTCGGCGCGACCGCGAGCAGTGTCTGCACGCGCGCCAGGCCGTCGGGGGACGGCGCGATCGCCGAAGGGTGCACGTACAGTCTCTCACCGCGAGCATGTCGGTCGCGCAGGTCGAGGCACACCGGGACGACCACCGCGATCGCCTCTTCGAGCGACATGCGCTTGCCCTCCGTTCGTCGGGCCTCGAGCAGCACGCGCAGCGTCGTGGAGGGCGGGAGCGACTGCGCAGCGGTCGCGCCGGGCGTCACGAACGCGGAAGGCATGGCCATGGTCGTGCGACAGAATACGGCACGGCCGAGGCATCGCTCAATGGTCCGTGGCCCATTTTTGCAGGCGGGTGGGCCGGCGGTCTAGATCCGGCCCCTCGCCAACTCGGCGACGATGGTGCGTCCGCCGAGTACCTGTCCGGAGAGCGCAGCCACCGCGCGCTCGAACGCGCCAGCTGCCACATTGAGGTAGCTCATGCGCTCCCGGACGCGGACCTGCCCTATCTCGTCGGAGGACAAGCCCTTTTCGGACAGCAACCGCTGCAGATCGTCGGGTCGGACTCCCTCGCGCTTTCCGACGTTGACGAACAATTCCAAAAAGTCGGTCGCGCTTCGTTTCGGGGCTGAGTCGGCTGGAACGTGCCGCTCCGACGAGATCGTCACGCCGGGCAGCCGCGACGTTGGATCGGCGGATGCCAAGATGGGCTGCTCGTCATCGGGCTCCAGCGGAGGCTCCCAGGCCTTGAACGCAGCCGGCCGCTCCTGCGAATGCTTGGGTCTCTCGCGGTGGCCGCTGTCGAGTGGCCGCGGCCGAGGCGGCGTCGGCGGCCCCGGCGGTTCTTGCTTGGCGGGGCTGCGATCGCCGCCTTCCCGCGCGGGCCGTGGCGCGTCTTTGCGCGGACGGCTCGCCGCAGTATCGCGTTTCTCCGCGCCGGAGCTCACCGGAAGCACGTCTCGGTCGGCGACCACGCTGCTCGTGACCGGTCCTGGGACCGGCTGCGGGTTGCGTGCCCGCCGCGCCTCGGCCGCGGCCGCCCCGACGTCCCCACCGCGCGCCCCCAAGTGATCGCGCAGCAGATTGGCCACGATCCGTTCGGCCTCGTCATGCGTCAGAACGCGCCGCGCGAGCGCCAGATCGTCGGGGTGAGCGGGGCGGTTGGCGAACGCCTCGACGAAGACCTGCACGAGGTCCATCTCGGCGCGGGTCTTGAGCTCGCCCGGGCTCGGGATCTGCTTTTCAATCGGCCGGATCTTGTACGTCAGCCGAAGCAAGTAGACGTTCCCGATGTCCTTCGGTCCCACGAGCGCGATCGCCGTTCCGGTTCGTCCGGCCCGTCCCGTGCGGCCCGTTCGGTGAACGTATTGCTCGGCGGTCTCCGGAAAATCGTAGTTGATGACGTGCGTGAGGTGCGAGATGTCGATCCCGCGCGCCGCGACGTCGGTCGCCACGAGGAACCGAAGCCGGCCCTCTTTGGTGGCGTTCATCACGCGCTCGCGGTCGGTCTGCGGCAGGTCTCCGTTCAGCCAGTCGGCGTCGAAGCCGCGGCTCTTGAGCCCTTCGGAGACGCGGGTGGTCTCGTCGCGCGTGTTGCAGAAGATGATCGCGCTCTCGGGGTCTTCGACCTCGAGGATGCGCACGAGCTGTCCGATCTTGTCGCCGCCGTGGACGACGTATACGTAGTGGGCGATCTCGAGCGCGCCGACCTGGTCGCTCGACAGCGTGACGATCTCCGGGGTGCGCAGGTGGTTGTGAGCGAGCCGCTCGATGTCCGGAGGGAGCGTCGCGCTGAAGAAGAGCCCCTGGCGGTTCTTGGGGAGCGCTTCGAGGATGGCATTGAGCTCGCGTGCGAAGCCCATGGAGAGCATCTCGTCGGCCTCGTCGAGCACGAGGACGCGGATGTTCGCGGGGTCCATGGTTCCGTGCCGGAGGTGGTCGAGCACTCGGCCGGGAGTTCCTACGACGATCTGCGCGCCGGCTTCGAGAGCGGCGACCTGCCGGGTCATCGGGGCGCCGCCATAGATCGCCACGACCTTGACGCCGCGAAACTGTCCGATCTGTTCGACTTCGCGAGACACCTGAAGCGCGAGCTCGCGCGTGGGGCACAGCACGAGCGCTTGCACTGCCTTCACCGAAGCCCGCACGATCCGGTCGACGATCGGAAGAGCAAACGCCGCCGTTTTCCCCGTGCCGGTGCGAGCTTGGACCACGAGGTCGCGCCCCTCGACGGCCGGCTCGAAGACCGCCCGCTGCACGGGGGTGGGGGAGCGATAACCCATCGCGTCGATCGCGCGGCGGACATCGGCGCCCAGCGGTAAAGCGTCGAATGTGGGCTCGGCCGCGGGCGTTTCGGTGGAAGAGGCGTTCATCGGGGGGACTTCTTAGCGCAAGTTCGCCGGTAGGTGCGCCGAGACGTCGCGCCGCAGCGGAACGATCTCGACGAGCCCGCGCAGGACGGCCTGCTCCTCGCCCCGGCGAAGTCGCAAGAGGGCGGCCCACGCGTCGAGCCCCGCCGTCGACTGGGCGCACGCTCGCTCGACCTCTGCTTCGGAGCTCCACTGCGGGAGCAGCCCCTTTTGAAAGGCTTGGCGCGCAGTGTCGACGTCAGGCGGCGGAGCACCTTCGGCCGAGGGGGACCACGCCAGCGCGCCCGCGCGATGGATCGCGATCGCCAGGGATCGCACGCCGTCGGTGCACGGATCTTCGGTCGACCCGGCTCCTGCCGACCCGACGGGCCGCACGCCCGCGCCGAAGACGGCGGGGACGATTTGGATCGCGCTCGCACCGATGAACACGACGGCCACGGCGATGATGAGAATGTGCGCGACGCGCTGCCCGTCGCGGCCCGCTCGCACGTCGTCGACGGCAGGGGTGTTCATGGCACGCAAGTATATAGTGATAGGGCTGGACGCCGCGTCTGGCACGCCGGGAGGGGCGGAGCGGAGGCCGCACGAGACGCTTGACCCCACCGCCCAGTCGCCTAGTTATGTTTCACTTTATTTTGAACGCCCCGATGAATGCCCCGGCCGCTTCCGTTGCTCTGCTTCGCGAGACGGCCACCGTCGAGCGGGTGGGCGCACGCGCGGTCGACCGGATCGCGCAGGTTCATGCGCTCTTGGGCGAAGACATGAGCGTCGTGGAGGGCGAGCTCGCGCGCCTCGTGCGCGAAGGGCCATCGCCGGCGACCGACTCCGCCGCGCATCTGCTCGAAGCGGGTGGCAAGCGGGTGCGCCCGCTGACGGTCCTCCTGGCGGCGGCGTGCTTCGGGCCGGTGCCCGCCGTCGCGCGCGACCTCGCGGTCGTCTCCGAGCTGATTCATCTCGCCACATTGCTCCACGACGACGTGATCGACGACGGTCAGGAGCGGCGCGGCCGCGAGGCGCCACGGCGGCTCTGGGGCAACGCGGTGAGCGTGCTCGCGGGGGACCTGCTCCTGACCCACGCCCTCGAGCGCACGGCGGCGGCGGGCACTCCCGCCGTGCTCGCCGATTTGTTCGCGACGCTCCGGCGGCTGGTCGATGGCGAGGTCGTGCAGCTGCGCGGGCGCAGGCGCCTCGACGTGCGGGAAGACGTGTACTTTCGCGTCGTCCAAGACAAGACGGCGTCGCTTTTCGTTTGGGCGGCGAGCGCTGGTGCGTCGGTGGCGGGGGCTTCGGTCGAGGCCGCGCGAGCGCTCGGCGAGTTCGGCGCGCACGTCGGCGTCGCGTTCCAGCTGGTGGACGACGTGCTCGACTACGACGGCGACCCGCGCGTGACCGGCAAGGCCCTGCTCGCCGACCTGGGCGAGGGAAAGCTCACGCTGCCGCTGATCCGCGCCCTCGCTTCGCGCCCCTCGCTTTCGATCGACGTCGACGCGGCGCGCGCGGGCGATGGCAGCGCGGCCGTTCGGCTGGCGCAGGCCGTCTGCGGTTCCGGCGCGTGCGGCAGCGTGCGGGCGCTGGCGCAGGAGGAGACCGCGCGGGCGCTGGCTGCGCTCGACCGGGTTCCGGCGGGCAGCGCGCGAGAGCTCTTGGCCGGGATCGCGCGAGAGCTCGCGTCTCGCGCCGGGTGAGACGCGCGGCGAGGCGGGGCCGATCGTGGCAAATCGAGAAGCTCAGCGAACGCTCGGTCCGACGGAGGCGACGGTCAGCGACGTCGTCGGGCGGCTCATCGAGTTCTGGGGATTCAAGCGCAACATGGGGCGGGTCTGGACCGTTCTCTACCTGTCGCCCGATCCGCTGAGCGCGGAGGATCTGCGCCACGCGCTCGGTCTCTCGAGCGGGGCGGTGAGCATGACGCTCTCGGAGCTGGCGCGCTGGGGGGTGGTGCGCAAAGTCTGGATTCAGGGCGAGCGCAGAGACTTCTACGCGGCCGAGGTTCACCTCTGGCGGATGATCAGCCGCGTCTTCAACGAGCGCGAAAAGAGCGAGGTGATCGCTGCGATCGAGGAGTTCGAGGAGGCGCTGCGCCGGCTGGATCACACGCGCAAGACGGCAGTCGACCCGCGGCTGCGCGCGCGCGCGGAGCTGCAGTACGAGCGCATCTCGCAGCTGCTCGAGCTCGCGAAGCTCGGCCGACGTTTGCTCGATGCGCTGGTGTCCACCGCGAAGGTGGACGCCGAGCCGCTCGTGCGCTTCCTTCTGGGGCAGCGGTCGTAGCGGTCCGGCGATGAGCCGTCGGGCCTAGCCTCGCTAGTTCAGCTGGCTCTTGTCCGGCTTCTGACCTTCGAGGAACACCGCCGTCACTTCGCGCTCGAGGGCAGCCGCGAGCTCGCCTTCGAGCGCCTCGAGCGACCCCGCCGCGCGCTCAACGTTGCGCTGGTACACGAATATCCGCACACGCGGCGGAGCGCCCTCCTCGGCGGGCGGTGCGTCGAGCACGAGGAGCGCCCGCGGGTCGACCCCGTCGACGACGAACTCGGCGCCGGGCACATCGACGACGTACACCTCCGCCTGGCGCACGTAGCGCGAGAGCACGCGATCGAGCTTCTCGATCCCCGCCTTGACCACCGCGGCGAAGGCGTCCGGGTTCGGCGCCCACGCGGGCGGAGCCCGCATCGAGTCGAGCGCGCGCGACCGCAGGAGGGCCTCGGTCGCGCCCCGCGCATCGCCCTGCTCGTCGCGAACGAGACCGAGGTAGTACTGCGTGTCGGCGCTGCTCGGATCGGCCTTGGCCGCCTGCTCGATGAGCGGCGCCGCTTTGTCGAGCTGCCCGAGCTCGTACCACGCGCGGCCGATGAGGAAGAGATAGCTCGGCGCATCGAAGGGACCTTCGGGGAGCATCTTCATCGCTCGTTTCGCCTCTTCGTAGTCGCCTTTGGCCGTGAATGCATCCACCTTGAGCAAGATGCAGTCGGCGATTTCTTCGTCACTCTCGGCATAGTCGAGCGCTTCCTCGATCTGCGTGATGGCGCCGTCGTAGTCCGCGAGTGGGGCGATCATCACCTCGGCGGCGTTGAGCATCGCCTCGAAGTACGTTTCGTCGAACGCGATCGCTTGCCGGTAGTGATCGAGCGCCTCTTCCGCGTCGCCGTCGAGCGCCGAAGCGAACCCCATGAGGTTGTGCACCTCGGGCGACTGCGGGTCGATCTCGAGCGCGCGCTTCGCGCACGCGATGGCGCCGGCCGCGTCTCCCTTCTGGGCGAGGTCCCAACCGCGGTCGAGATGAGCAGTGAGCTGGTCTTCCATCCGTGTGCTGCCCCCGCGCTCCGGCAGAACCGAGAACGCTCCGTCGACCGCGCGAGGGAGTTTGTGTGTGCCGGACGGAAGGCCCCGCGTCAAGACGCGATCCCTATTGCGGGATCGGTCGACCCCTCGCGTCGAGCGTCGGACATTGCGGCGGCTCCGCGTTGGGGCCTACGCATGTGGTGGGGCCACGGTCGTGCACGATGACGCGCGTTCCCGGCTTGTCCTTGGTCGCGAACACCGCGTGCCAGCCTTCGGGTAGCTGCGGATCGGTCCAGCCGAACAGCGCTTTCGCGTCCCACGGCGCGAGGTTCACGCAGCCGTGGCTCTTCACGTGACCGAACTCCGCGTGCCAGAACGCGCCGTGCAGCGCGTAGCTGCCGTTGAAGTACTCGATGTACGGCACGTCCTCGATCGAATAAGGCCCGTCGGTCGCGAGCTCGGCGTCGCCGTCCATCGTCGCCGAAATGTGCTTCTCGCGAATGCGGAAAACCCCGGGAACCGTTTCGTGCTCGTTTCGCCCGCTCGAGAAGACGGTCGCGAACACCGGCGTGGCGCCTTCGAAGGCGACCAGCGTCTGGCGCTTCAAGTTCACGTCGACCCACTTCTCACGCTCGCCGATCTTGTCGGGCGGCGGTCCTGGGTCGGTCCTCGTGAAGTCGACGGCACGCAGCCACCAGCCCTCGTCGGCCTCCCAGTATTCGAGGCCGCCGACGTGAGCCGTCTCCCCGGTCAGGCCGACTGCGTCGAAGTGGTCGAGCTCACCTTCTGTGGGCGCCGCGTGCTTGCGGCCGTCGTCGATCGTCCACCGCCTCGAGTGGTAGCCCATGACGAACGCGATCGGGAGCTTGTCGATGCGCCGAGCGGGGTGGTTCTTGGTCGCGAACGTGGCGTCGTCCCGGCCGAGCCACACCCCGTGATAGTCCGTCAGAGGCTTCTGGATCAGAATGCGCTCGGAGGGCGTCGAGAGGCCGCTGACCGTTCTCCACCACTTCCAGCCGAGCGCCTCGAACTGCTTGTCGAGAGAGAGGTAGAAGCCTTTGACCATCCGCCGCGCGATGGGCCCGGTCTCTTGAAGGTCTTCGAGCGTGATCTGGAGCGGACCCCCGTCGGGCGGCGCTTCTTTTTCCCACCAGGGCACTTCCGCATCGTCCGCCGACGGCGACGCAGCGCCCGAGTCGAGGCCGCTCAGTGCGGAGCCTGTCGTGGCGTAGGGGTTGTCGGGAGACGTGGGGTCTTCCGTGCTCTTGGCCTCGACGATCTTGGCCTTCCTCGGTCGGAAAAGCCACGGCTCGAGCTTGCGTCGCTGCGCCCGCGACGGGAGCTGACGATAGAGCGGTGTGCCGTTGAAGAGGTTGACCCCGTATGTATACGGGAGCGGCCCTTCGGTGTCCGGAGGCTGCGCGGTGCGGACCTTCGGGTGGTCCAAGTCGGTCGTCGCGTACTTGCCGCAGACGTAGCCGCCGGCCAAGAGCGCGTACCAGCCCTCGGGGCAGTTGGCCTTCTTCTGCGGCTCTGTGGAGAGGGCCGGGGCCCTTTCGCCGTAGCGCAGTGACCCGAGGCGCACGACTTTGACGTCTCGGTCGCCCTTCTTGTCGCCCACAAACTCGGGTTCGCTGAGGACCTGCGTCTGCAGAACGGTCGCGCCGACCCAGGGGCCCGCGTAGGCGCCGCCGTCGGCGGGACTGGCTGCGGTTTCGCTCTGCGCGGGTGCCGGCGCCGGAGAGGGCTCCGACGGCGGGGGCAAGGGCAGGGCGGTCGGCGCCGATCGTTGCTCGCGGCACGCCGGCCCGCCGAGCGCGAGCGCGATCAGTGCGGATACGAGATACGCGCGGCGAGTGCGATGCATCGGAGGCTCGTGGGTATCTACTAACGCGTGCAAGGCCTGTCGAACCACTTCTCGGAGCACGGATTGATGGGCAAACGCCCCGCGCGATGTCTCGCATTCCCGAGCCGGCGGACAGCTCAGCCGCTCCGCAGGTGATACAAACGGGCGTCGTGCGACAGGCGTCCCCCCACTCGACCGAGCCGAAGCCACGAGCGCTCGGCGACGGGGCCGCGCAGGCAGCGCCCACGGCCCCTCACGCCACGCCTCGCCTCGAGCGAGGAGCGCGCAGCGGTCCAGAGCGCTTCTGGGCGCGCGGGCCCGTTCGTGTGGCGCTCGCGCTCAGCATGGTCGCATCGCTCATCGTCCACGGATCGGTAGTCCCGCTCGACGTGCCGCATGGCTTCGAAGTGAACGACGTCGAAGGAGAAGCCACCATCCCGGTCGACGTTCTCTCCGCAGACGAAGCGCCGCCCCCGCCCTCGCCCGCGTCGAGCCCGCCGAGCCAGGCGCCGCCCGACGACAGCGACAAGGGCCTTGCGCAAAAGCCTCCCCTGGCGCCGTTGCTTCGCCGCGACGCGGGGTCGGCGGACGCGGCGGCCGATGCGCGTGCCGCCGACGCGTCCGCCGACGCGCCGAGCGATTTCGACGGTCCCGTACCCCTGGCGACGGCGGACGCGGGCGCGGGCGGGCGGCGCGATCCCGAAGCGATCGTCGGGGCGGCGTCGGTGCGTGCCGACGTGGTGCTCGTCAAGCTCGTGGTCAACGCAGAGGTGATCCGGAGCCACCCGGTGGGGGCGCGCATGGGGTACCTCTTGCGCGGCATTCCCCAGTGGGAAGAGTTCATGAGCGGTACCGACATCGACCCGATACGCGACACCGATTGGGTCATGATCCTCGGCCCGTCGCTCGTGAACACATCGCGCGACACGGTGCTCATTCACTATTCGGTGCCGGACGCCGTCGTCGACCGCGCCGTCGGAATCGTCGCGAAGAAATACGATCGCGGAGGGCCATTCGACGCCGGGGTGCGCGGCGTCAGGGCTTCGCTCGTGCACGCAGACCGCGCCGAGCGGGTCATCCTTCGGCCGCAGCCGCATTTGCTCGCGATGGTGCCGCCCAACGTCGCCGAGAGAAACGCGCGCGCTCTCGCGGGGGCACGCCTCTCCGAGCCGGCGGCCGGCGACGCCGTGGTTCTGCGCTTGGTCAACCCGCACCATCCGATGCCCGAGATACCCGAGTCGATCACCGAGCTGCGGATGCGCGTCGTCCCGCGCACCGATGCCGGCGCGGACGTCTTGGTCGAAGGCGACACCAGCGACGCGGAAGCGGCGTCCCAGGCAGCCGATGCGATTCGGCGCATGGTCAGGCGACACAACGATGCGCTCACGTCGCTCTTGACCCACGGTCTCTTCGATCGCGTGGCCGTGACATCGGACGCGAGCACCGTGAAGGTGCACCTGACGGCGACGCGCGATCAGATCGAGACGCTGGTTGCCCTCGTGGGCGACTTTCTCGGCGTGCAGCCCGATGAGACTCCAGCGGCGGCTCCGTCCGCGCCTTCCAAGGCGGGGCCGCCGAGGTAGAGTCTGCGTCATGCGAGCGCGGAACATGGCTATGGTATGCCTGCTGAACGGGGTCTGTATCGCCACGGCGGCATGTTCGAAGGCCCCCGAGGAGCCCACCAGCGACTACAAGCCCGCGCAGGCAACGCCGCTACCGCCCGGGCCCACAAAGCTCGAAACCGAAGATTTGTCGGTAGGAACTGGCCGGGAAGCCAAGGCCGGCGATACGGTACACGTGCAGCACTCGGGGACGCTGACCAACGGGAAAAAGTTCGACAGCTCGTACGACCACGGCGGTGAGCCGTTCAAGTTCACCATCGGAAAGGGGGAGGTCATCCAGGGATGGGACCGAGGGGTGGTGGGCATGAAGGTGCGGGGCAAGCGGCGCCTGCGCATTCCGTCGGACTTGGGCTACGGCGAAAAAGGGAGTCCGCCGAACATCCCCCCGGGCGCCGGGCTCGTGTTCGAGGTGGAGCTCGTGTCGATCGATTGATCGTGCTGCGCGCCGCGCGGGGCGTACGCTGCGTGTCTCGGCTCATGAGCGCTTCGCGAGCCACCGCATGAGGGCGAACGCGCGAGCCCCTCTCGGCCCGGTGTTGGCGCGTCTTCGCGCGAGGGCGGCGTCGATCCTTCGGTATCCGCATTCGAGCGATCCGGCCGACCGGTTGTCGACCCACCTCTTGGCGCGGATCATCGATCTGCTCCTGGGCGCGTTCGTCCTATTTACGGCGGCGATCGTCCTCGGCGCCGAACGGGCGCCACCGCAGTACGGCTGGACGTTGCCGGGAGGGTTCCTCCTTCTGTGCGCCCTGCGGCTGCTCATTCGGCGCGGGCACGTGCGCGTCGCCGCTCGCATCCTTTGCGTCGCCGGTTGGGCCACCGTGGCCATGGATCTGCCGATCCATGGGCCGAACACGGTCTCGGTCGGCGGCTTCGTGTTGTTGATCCTGATCGGAGGACTGACGCTCGGCCCCGGAGCGGCGATCGCCCTCGCGGCCGCCACGGTCGCCCTCTTCGTGGCCGAGTTGCTGCACCTCGTTGCGCCCCGGCCGTTCGCCGCCCCCAGCAGCGAGGTCAAGCTGGTGCACTACGTGACGCAGCTGGCCCTGGCCGCAATCCTCGTCGCGTGGTGGTCGATGCAGACGCGGCGGCTGCTGCGTGATCTGCGCGCGTCCGAAGCCAGGCGCACGTTGCTCCTCGAAGAATCCCCCGATGCGATCGCGAGCACCGACGCGTCGGGGATCATCACCTTTCAGAACCGGGCCGCCGAGCAGATTCTGGGCTACGCGGCGAGCGAGGTGGTGGGGCTACCATTCGACGAATACCCCGGCGCGACCGAGACGGATCGCGACCGGCTGCGCAAGCGCGTGGCCACGCTGCTGGCCGGCGGCACCGTCCCCGTGCGGGAAGTGTCGATGGTGCACCGCGATGGAAAGGAGGTGCTCGTCGAGGTCAGGTCCGTTGCGTTGCACGAAGACGGACGGGTCGTCGGCGTGATGACGATTCAGCGCGACATGACGGCGCGACGTCAGGCCGAAATCGAGCGCGCGTCGCTGCAAGAGCAACTGGTCACCGCCCAGCGCATGGAGGCGGTGGGACGGGTCGCGGGCGGCATCGCGCACGACTTCAACAACATGCTCACCGTGATTCAAGCCGCTGCAGAGGCCCTCGCGCGCGACCCGGTGCACGATCGAGTGGCCCTCTACGACATCCGCGAAGCCGCGACGAAAGGGGCCTCGCTGACGCGCCAGCTCTTGACCTTCAGCCGGCGCGAGATTTCGCAGCCCAGGCGCACCGACGTCAACCGGAGCATCGCCGAACTGCGGCCGATGCTCGCGCGCGTCCTGGGCAACGGCATCACCGTGGAAGCCCACCTCGCCCCCGACGCACCGAGCGTGCTCATCGATCCGGGCCAGCTCGATCAGGTTCTGGTCAATCTCGCGGTCAACGCCAGAGACGCGATGCCCGACGGGGGAACGTTCACCGTGTCCACCGAGGCGCGCGAGGGGTCGGGCGAGGAGCCTTCGATCGTGGCAATCACCGTCAGCGACACCGGCTGCGGCATGGACGCGGCGACGCTCGCGAAGGCGTTCGAGCCTTTCTTCACGACGAAAGGGGAGCAAGGCACCGGTCTCGGTCTCGCGGTCGTTCACGGCGTCATCCACCAAGCCGGCGGCACCGTCTCTTGCGAGAGCGCACCCGGACGCGGAACGACCTTCCGGCTCCTTCTTCCCTCCGCGGCCTCCGGTGCCGCCGAGCCCGCGTCGACGTCGACTCTCGAGGTCCGGCGGCAGCTGCAGAGCCGCCGGGTCGTCCTCATCGACGACGACCCTCTCGTGCGACGTGCGGTGGCGCGCACGCTCGAGCGGGCCGGGGTCGTCGTGGACGCGCTGCCGTCCGCGACGGACATCGCGGACATCGCGGCCCGCCTGAACGACGCGGACGCGCTCATCACCGACGTGGTGATGCCGGGAGTGACTGGCCCGGACCTCGTCGACGAGTTGCGAAGACGTCAATGCCAGAAGCCGGTCATCTTCATTTCCGGCTACGCCGATCACGAGCTGGTCGAGCGGGTGCGGCGTTCGCCCAACTCGACCCTGGTCACGAAGCCATTCACCGCCGAAGCGATTGTGGGTCGCCTCGACCAGTTGAGGGCGAAGTCGGCCTCGGCGCGGTCGGGATCGTCTTAGGGAAGGCCTGGGAAGAAGAAAACGGGGGCAGCGGGCCTGGACGCAAGGGGGGGGACTGCGCCGCAACAACCCGCCGCCCCCATCAGCAGTGTACGCGATCTGACCGCGGCTGCCTCATCAATCGGCATGCGTCGCTCGCTAGTTTGCGGCGGTCATGGCGGCAGCACTCGCACATCGAGGTTCCACTCGCCCCTCTCTTCCGAATAGCCGTCCACGATGATCCAGTATTGTCCTGCCGGTAGCTCGAGGTCCAAGAAGCTCCTCTGGGGGTCGAAACCGACGTAGCAAGCACCGGTGACGGGCGTGCCCGGGCAGCTTGGACCTTGCCGTACGTCGAGGGTAGTCGTGTAAGTGGAGCCCTCCATGTCCAGCACCACGCGCCCCTTCGCTGCGAGCGTGAGCGCGAGCACTTGGTCGGGTGCCCCTCCCGGCAAGGATGTCGGTGCGTCGCAGGGGTTGCTGTAATCAGAGTGCGCGGTCGACGTGTCGCCGGTGAAGAACCCGCCCGCCGAGGCGTCCACCGCCGCCGCGCATGTGTCCGCGCCGCCCGCCGGGATGATCGTCGGGGCGACCGTAGGGCGAACGAGTGCGTCGAGCGTGCCTTGGAGCCCAAGCTGGTCGGACACCACGGCGCGGTAGTCGCCTGGGGGAACGTTGCGTTTTCCGACTCGCACGGGCGTTCCTCCGGTCGCGCAGGCGATGTTCGCGGTGCATGCCGGCGCGTCGAGCGACACCCCCCCCTGGTCCACCGATTGAGCGACGCGCTCGACGAGAAGCACGTCGGACGCGACGGGCAGCGTCAGGTCGTAGGCCGCGTTCGGATGGCCCGGATAGCAGCCGTCCTTGACGGCGTCGTTGTGGCTGTTCAGATCGAACGCGATCGTCGCGTTCGGAGCGATCGGTGGCGCCGAAGCACACGCCTGATCGGGCGGCGCCGCGGTCGGCGGCGACAGATCGACCAGAATGCTCGCGTCGATGGGAGAGGTTGCCGCGACGGTCACCACGTATGTCCCCGGCGGGAGGGCACGTTCGTAGATCGGCACGGAGCTGCCCCTGCGGCAACTCAGCTCGTCGCCGGCGCCCGCGCAGGCCGGATCGCGCAGGCCCACGATGGGGGTGCCGCTCCCTTCGAGCACGGAGCCGTACACTCGCACGTCCTGCGCCTGGGTCAGCGCGAAGGAATAGGTAAGCTCGCCGGTGCTCGCGGTGGCCGCGGCCGCCAGGTCGTGGAGCAGCGGGAAGGCCACGCCGCCCACCGTGCATGCGCTCGGCAGGCTGGTCGGCGGATCGACGATCGACACCGTGGTCGGCGTGCCCGGCTGGATCGGGGCCGCGCTCGCGCAATCGACGTTGGTGGGCGGCGGCGTCGGCGTCAAGAACGCCACTTTCAACTCGACGGCGGCCGGCGATTGCGTCGTCACGACCGCGTAATACGTTCCCGGCGACACGTTGCGCGCGCGAGCCCGCACGCTCGTCGCCCCCTGCCCAGAGCCGCACCCAAGCTCGCTCGAGGGCTGTCCGCACATCCCCTGCAGCGCGACCGCGACTTCCACGCTGCTCGTCGTTGCCCAGACTTCGAGGTCGACGTTCGGTCCCGCCGGCACGGTGACCGCGGCGACGACGTTCTGTCCCGCCGAGGCGTTGGTGACGCTGCACGACGTCGCGAACGTCTTGTCGCTGCCGATCGTAGAGAGGGCATACGTCCCCGCTCCGGCCGTGGCGATCGCGTCGGCGCATGTGCCGCCGTGCGGAGTGACGCACGGCATCTCGTCGATCTGGCCGTTGCAGTTGTCGTCGATTCCGTTGCTGCAGACTTCGGCGTGCAAGCTGGAGACGTTCGGGTTCAGATCGTCGCAGTCGTGGCCGGGCGCGCAGTGCGAGTCGGGGTCACCGTCTTGGTCCACGTCGCGGGCCGTGTGCGCGCACGACTTGGTGGCCTCGACGCACCTGGCGATGTCGCATGCGTTGACGCTGCAGCTGACCACCGGACCCGACTCGCAGCCGTGGCGGGGGACGCACCGCTCTTTGCCGTCGCAATAGATGCCGTTGTCGCACAGGGTATCGTCCGGGACGTTTAGGCACCGGCGGGAGGTCTGGTCGCAGGAGTCGTACGTGCAGGCGATCATGTCGTCGCACTGCCCGTCGTCGACGCATGGGCCGCCGAGGTAGGGGTTCGCGTCGGGCTGGTCTGCATCGACGGGGGCGTCGACGACGTCGTCGGGCGCGTCGCTGCCCGCGTCGAAATGGACAATCAGCAGGTTCGGGGGTGCGGTTTGCGAGCCGCACGCGACGATCGCGAACACGAGCACGACGGCGGCGAGGCCAATCCAGCGCACGCGGGCTAGGATAGCGCACGCGCGGTCTGCCGGAGACTCGCGCGTCGTTTGCCGTCGCAGCCCGCCGGCGTGGAGCGGAGATGAACGTCGCGACCACCGTGATCTTGCTCTTCGGGCTGGCGGCCGGCGTCGCTCTGCTGGTCCGCTCGCTGCGGGTTCCGTACACGACCGCGCTCGTCGTCGCGGGGCTGGTCCTCGGGCCGACCCACCTGCTTCCAACGCTACACTTGACGAGGGAGCTGCTCTACGCCGTCTTCTTGCCCGGGCTGCTCTTCGAGGCCGCGTTCCATCTCGACGCGCGGCAGTTCTGGCTCCACAAGTTCGCGATTGCCTCGCTCGCGCTGCCCGGCGTGGTCATCGCCATCGCCGTCACGGCCCCGGCCCTCGTCTTGACCCTGCAGGCACTCTCGTTCGGCCCCGTCTTCGGATGGCCGGCGGCGCTCGTCTTTGCGGCGCTCATCGCGGCAACCGACCCGATCGCGGTCGTGGCGCTCTTCAAGTCTCTCGGCGCGCCGCGCAGGCTGGGCGTGATCGTCGAGGGCGAGAGCCTGGTCAACGACGGGACGTCGGTCGTCCTCTTTGCGATCGCGGTCGGCGTCGCGTCCGGAGCCGAAGTCGGCATCTTGGGCGCCGCGGTCGACTTCGTCCGCGTCGTGGGTCTGGGCGTCCTCCTCGGAGCGACGATTGGGTTCCTGCTGTCTTTACTGACTGCGCGGGTGGACGATCCTCTGATCGAGATCACGTTCACGACGATCGCCGCCTATGGCTCGTTCATCCTGGCCGAGCAAGTTCATGCATCGGGCCTTCTGGCCACCGTCGCGGCGGGGATGGTGATCGGTAGCTACGGGGCGCCGCGCGGAATGAGCCAAACCACCCGAATCACGGTGCAGTCGTTCTGGGAGTACGTGGCCTTCGCGCTCAACTCGATCGTGTTCCTGCTCATCGGGTTCCAGGTAAGCGTCGGGCGTCTCCTCACGTCTTGGGAGCCGATCGCGGTGGCCTACGTGGTCGTGATGGCGGCGCGCGCGATCGTGGTCTTTCTGGTGTTGGCGAGCCTCCGGCGCACGAGCGAGCGGATCCCATGGAGCTGGGGTGTGGTGCTGACGTGGGGAGGGCTGCGCGGGGCTCTGTCGATGGTGCTCGCGCTGGCGCTCGCCGACGACTTCCCGCAGCGCTCGCTGGTGGTCACGGTCACCTTCGGAGTCGTGATCCTCTCGATTCTGGCCAACGGCCTGACTGTCGGGCCCCTACTGCGGCAGCTGGGGCTCGGAGAGGTGCGCTAGGTACGGCCCTTCCGCAACGGGGCATGCGGAAAGGGCCCGCGAGAAGAGACGCTCCTGCTTTCGTCGGGCACGGCCGCTAGGGAATCAGGCCGGGCACCCCGAACATCTCGTTCATGTACGCGCTGCCGCCCAGAGTGCTCCCGGAGGCCGGCCCCAGGAAGATGGCACCGGGCGCGAGCGAGGTCGTGCCCGATGGACTGGCATAGCCCGACGTGGTCAGGCCGCTGCCGTATCCGTCGATGGTGCCGCTCGTCGTGCCGGGGACTGCCAACCCGAGCGCGGAATTCGTGGTCGCCCCCGGGAGTGCGCCCGACACGAAGGGGCTGCCTGCGCCGCTGACGCCCGCATATCCGGGCGATAGCCAAGGCGTCGCGGGCGGAGTGGTTGTCGCGGCGAGCCCGAGGACATTGTTCGCTCCAATCGTGGCGGTGCTCGGCGTGGAGACGTATCCGACGCCGAGCGGCGTGCCCGTCGTGCCGTATCCGAAGCCCGGGGCTGCGACGCTTGCGCCGCCAAGACTGGGCGCTACGGTTGCCCCGTACACGGCGCCCGGAGCGCCGATGACGGCGGAGGTGCCGACGTTGGCGCCGACGGGCGTGCTGGTCTGGGCGCTCGCGCTTGCGCTGCCGAGCGCCAGCGCCGCTCCAATCGTGGCGGCCGAGAAAATACGAGAGAGGGTCATCGTCGTTGCGGTCCTTCGCCTTCCCGACGAAGAAGCAACCTTCCGGCCATTCGTGGCCCTCGAGCTACGGCTCTCGAGGATGGCCCGACCGGGAACGATCTCCTTGGTTGGGCTGGTTGGGCGCTTTGGGCCGTTCGGGATCTTCGGGCTCGGGCCAGAGGCCGTGGAGAGGCTCGGCCGCGCAGTGCGCCGCGCGTGCGGCCACCGCCAAGCGAACGGAGTCGCGTTCTTGCTCCGACGTCGCCACCGATTCGTCGAGGACGAGCGCGTGGCAGTCGACACATTCCATGGCCGGCGCTCGGACGGACCCAGCGCAATACTCGCTCGCCCTGAGGGTCCCGCCCCCGCAGATGTTGCACCGCATCCTCTCTTAGACGTCTCGCAAGAGGCACGCCGTAAGGGCATCCGCATGGCGCCCCTGAGAGAGACCGATCGCGCTCATCAAGCGTGCTGCGGGACGGGGCATCCACCTTGTTCGGTGTGGACGGGCGACTCACCTGCGACGGCGGCGGCCGCCCTGAAGTTCTCCTGCGGGCGGCCGTTCTACTTCCAACGCGGCGCGGCACGGCGGACGGGGCGCGAGGCACGTGTGGGGCGCACCCATTTCCCGGAGGGGACTCCTGGCAACGACAAGAGAATACTTTGGAACGGCCCTCGCCGCATTGGCGCGGCTCTACGCGGCCGCGGAGAGGCGAGGCGACCTGGCCCAAGCGGAGCGATACTCCGCCGCGGTGCAGCTGCTGCTCGGCGCCTGGCCTTCGGACGGCGACCAGGAGCCGGAGCGATTCCCTCCGCTCCAGTCGGGCATTTCAGCGCGGACATTGCGCGAGAAGACCCTCATTGGGCTTGGGACCGTGCCGCCGTTCGGCGAATAGGAGTCGCGCCATTCGGCACCGCTTGGCCCGTGCCGAAAACGCACCTCTGCGTTCCGATTCGGCACTCTGCCGTGTGACATGGCAGCCCACGGTGTAGAGGCCTTGCACCCCACGACGCGACCGAGGCGGCCGAGCACCGCCAGCGCTAGAACGACGTGACCCCGTGTGCTCATCAAGAGCACGTTGGCGCCACCGGGGCGATCTGCCTTCGCGGAAGCCCGCCCTGTTCAGTCGCGACAGCACAGCGCGCCGCCGTGGTCGGCTCCTCCGTGGACGATCACGTAGGCCTCGCAAAGCCCTGTCGGGTCCTCGTCGCAGCGCCAGGTCGAACCTGCGAGCGAGGCGCACTCATTGTACGTGCTGCGGTCGAGCGGCCCGCAGTCAGCGAATGGATCCATGCTGTCGGGCGGATTGCCGAAATTGCCGCAGCCGAACACGTCGTTCGACATGGTTGGAGTTTGCGCGCAACCGCTCGTGCACTGCATCGAGTCGCAGTCCGGATCGGTCCGCGTCCCCGTCGCGCAGAAGTCGCACCCGTTCGAAGTCTGCCGGGTCGTGAAGAAGAGAGGCGGATCGTCCGCGCGCGTCGCCTCCCCGCAGCCGCCCGGAGACCGGCTCTCGACGTCCCCGGCGCCTGTGCATACGTGCCACCCTTCGGCGCATAGGTCGGCGACGTTGCAGCCGATGCCGTTCGGGTTCGGACCGTCGTTGCCTCCCAGGCGGTTGCAGGCCGGGGACACCGTATCGAAGGTCGGAACGCCCGGACACTGGGCGGCGGTCCCGGGGTTTTGGAGCATCACGCCGGGAATGCTCCAGCCGCCGCTGCAGCCCGCGATGTCGGGGTAGGCGGCGGTGTCGACGAATCCTTCGCGAGCGCCGTCCGCGCAACCGATGGCGGTGCGACGGACATCTCCGACGTCGAGCCCGGTGCGCGCGCCGCACGCGATGAGGACGAGCAGGGATGCTCGGCGGCCGAACCGCGCGACGAAAGAAGGCGCGCGGGGGAGCCGCGGCTCGTTCCGGGGGCGCCTCGCGCGCATGGGGCCCTCGGAACGCTAGCACCCCTTCGCACGTTCCGCGTTCAGCGTGTCGCGCCCTTCACCCCTTGACGCCGAGCTCCGCGAGGCAATCCTCCTCGCAGTGCCTTCCCGCGCAGTCCCTTCGCCACCGCCGACCCGCTTCGTTCACCTGGACGAGGCGCGGTCGCGCTTCGGCGCACAGGTCGATCGCCTCGGCACTCTCTTCACGGTCGGCGACCCGCTGGCAGACCAGGCCGCGGCGGCTCTCGCATCGCTGCCGCGCGCTGAACGCGAGGCGCTCGTCGCCTCGGCCCTCGCCGAAGGCATCGACGCGTGCCCCAAAGCGCCCGAACCGCTCCGCGCGCTCTTCGCAACGCTGGATCACACACCCTTTTGGGTCGACACGAAGCGCGCAGCGCGCGGCGGTCGCGCATTCTTGGCCACCGGCATTGCCGGCGGCTTCGCGCTGGCGTTCGCGTCGCTCGTCTTGGGGTATTGCTCCCCGGCGGGCAACAAGCCGCTCGCGTTCTCCGGGCGACTTCGCGAGAACGCGCCGCGGCGCCTGGCCGAGACCAGTCGGTTCGTGCAGGCGGTGTCGTTGCCGGGTGGAATGGGCCGCTTCGCCGACGGCTTCGCCATTGCGGTGCGTGTGCGCCTCATGCACGCGCAGGTCCGGCGCATGTGCCTCGCAGCGCCCGGATGGGACCGCGGGGCCTGGGGCACGCCGATCAACCAGGTGGACATGGCGGGAACGGTGCTCCTCTTCTCGCTCATCGTCATCGACGGTCTCGCAAAGCTGGGGTTTCCCTTGCGAGCGAATGGCTCGGAGGACCTCCTTCACCTGTGGCGCCACGTGGGTGTCGTTCTCGGTGTGGCCGAGGAGCTACTCCCGGCGAGCGAGCGCGAAGCAAGGCGCCTCTGGGACCTGATTGCGTCCACGCAGGAGGGTCCCGACGCGGACGCGCGCGCGCTCGCATCCGCCCTCATCGAGGGCGGCGTCCAGCGCGCGACGACCCCGGAGGGGCGGCAAGAGGCGTCGCGTCGGGCAGCGATCGGGTACGGGCTGTCTCGTTACCTCATCGGACACGAGGTGGCCGATGCGCTCGGCTACCCGCGCCCGACCTGGAGCGTCGCCCTGCCCGCGCTGTCTGCCGCATTGCGCGCGATTGTCGGCGCCGTGAGGCGCGTTGGGCCGCTCGAAGACTGGCTCGCGTCGGTGGGCGAACGGCGGTGGGAGGCCGTGGTCACCGCCGGTCTCGGAGCGACCCCGGCTACCTTTGCGATTCCGGAATCACTGGCCGTCTCGCGATAAGGAGACGGCCACTGGCGCTTCGCCAGGATCGAAGCGTGCGGGATCTACGGCCCCTGCGTCGCCGGCTGCAATGCTTGCAGCGCGCTGATGAACGGCGCCGGCGCCGGCCCGTTCCATTGCGTGTTGAGGACGCCAAACGTCTCCTCGGCCCCAAACGTCCGCCCATACCCCCGCCCCTGCGTGCCGTTGAGCGCCCACACCGCCCAATCGATGTCATTCTCGGCGAGATATCGGCGGATCCACGACCACCAATTGTCGTTGGGGCTGATGGCCGCATCGGACCCTGCGGCATCGACGTCGACCGCGTCGTGGCTCATCCCGAATTCGCCGACCCAAAGCGGCGCGGTATACGCCTGCCCCGGAGTGACGATGTACCCCCACGCAGAATCCATTGCAGCTTTGAAGGCCGCATAGTCCGCGAACGAAGCCGCGCCGCCGTTCGTCGACGAGTAGTTGTGCGGCGAGTAGACGAGCTGGTTCGCGACGTCGAGTCGCACGGGGCGGTAGCTCGCGCCGAACCAGGTTGCCCAGAAGTTTCCTTCGACGATGACCAGTAAGTTGGGGTTGATTTTCTGGATTGCGTTTCCGACGCGTTCTGCCGCGGCGGGCCAGTCCGTGAGTGGATCGTTGTCTCCCCACGACGGTTGCCAGCAGCCGCAGCCTGCGTCGGGGGGATAGTCGCAGTCCGAACAGCTGCTCGCGTCGTCGGGGAGCTCGCCACGAATCTCGTTTCGCAGGTCGACGCCGACGACCGCCGCCGATGTTCGATAGCGCTGGACCATCGCTTGCCAGTCAGCGATGAAATTGGCCTCGGGGTACTGCGCCGTATGCCAAAGGCCGTCGCCGTGGGCCGTGTCGCAGCACCAGTCGCCACGGCTGCGGTGGTTGTCGAGAACGACGACGAGGCCCTCTTGTGCGAGGGCTTCGATGACCGCATCGAGCACATCGAGCGCGTGCTTGCCCATCAACGAAGGGTTCGCCGACAAGCGAGCGTCCGCTATGATTGGATTTCGCTCGTAAAGCTCGAGCGCCCACGGGATTCGCACCGAGTTGAAGCCGAGCCCTGCAACCAGGGCCGCTATCGCGTGAATGTCGTTGTGGTCGAGCCCCGAAACAACGAGATCGGGCGAATCCCCTCCGTACCAACTCACGCCCGCGAGCTTGAACCGCCGGTTGTTCGCGTCGACGATCCAGCGCGACTGCGTGTGAAATGGGACCGCCGGAAGCCGGCCGTTGGCGTTGGCGTCGCCGGCCGCTCCGTCGTCCACCGTCGACGATGCATCGACGGCGATGGGAAGCCCTGCGTCGGCCCCGACGGCGCCGTTGTGCACGTCTCGGCTCGTGCAGGCGAAAAGGCCGAATGCGATCGCGAGAGCGGCAACGGATCCAGGCTGGGGCATGGGTGCTCGTCGGAAGGTGTCAGACTGCTGCCCGGACCGCGTCGTGTGACCGGGGCGGCCAAATTACCACGCCGCACCGCGGGCGTCTCAAGGGAACGCGAGGCGAACGCGCGGCCTACAGCGCGAGCTTCATCCCCTCGTGACTCGGTACGAACCCGAGTCGCTCGTAGAAGCGGTGGGCGCGCCTGCGGACTTTGTTCGTCGTGAGCTGCACCCGAAAGCAGCCGCGGCGTCGCGCCTCGTCGATCGCCCACCTCATCATGGCCTCGCCGACTCCCCGACTACGCACGCTCGGATCCACGATGACGCTCTCGATCTGACCGACGCGACCCCCACGATGGGAGAGTTGCTGAATGACCGTAAACTGAAACGCACCGACGACCCGGCCTCGAATCTCCGCGACCAGAAACGAGTTGCGCGGATCGGCGGTCATCGCGGCAAGCCCGTCCGCGTAGCGAGGGTCGAGCGGTTCGCTCGCCTCATCGCTTCTCTTCACCCCTTCGTCCTCGAGGGCGAGGAGGCGGACGACGACGGGAAGGTCGGCTTCGACGGCGCGACGGATCATGGGCTCGAGACGGGGTCTAGCGCTCATGGGCAGACGGACGTCGGGATGGTAGCAACGCTTTGTCCGCAGAGCTTTCAGTCATCCCCACATGGGGGAGTTAGGTCACTCAGATAGGGGCTGCCACTTGGGGCAGCTGAGGATCCCGGTTCCGTAGAGCCCCGCTGCTGCATCGGCTGAGGGCGTGCAGACGGGGGACGTGCGAGCACCGGAGTCCGACCTAGGACAACATGTTCGCCACAGCGAGGACGTCCAGCATTCGCAGCCGAGCTGCGTGAACGCGAACCCCGCGTCGGCACATGACCAGACTCCATCGACGCATGGAGCCCAATCGCCCGTATCGCAGGGTCCGCAATGCGGCCTGCGGTCCGTGCATGACGCCACCGGCGGGGCATCATCCGTCGGCGAATCAGGGGAAGCGTCGAACGCGTCCGCCTCCGCGCTGCCACCGTCCGACGGTGCATCGGTCGGCGAATCTGCAGGGGCGTCGGAGGGCGAATCCGGAGAGGCGTCCGAGACGGACGTCCCCGGGCCGCCGTCGGAGTCGTCGCCGTCCTCCGCTGCGGACACGGGCTGGTTGAGACCCGTGTCGAGCCCAGTGTCGGTGGTCGCATCCACGCTCGCCGTCGGGCCGGCTTCGGTCGATTGGCACGCAGCAGCGGCCAAAGAGACGAAGATACTCGCGGAAAGCAGGGTGCTGCGGTGCATTCCGCGACGACCAGCAAGAGCCAGGCCTCAGCCCAGCCCAGCGCCGCGCCGCGCCGTGGATACGAGCCAATCGATGTGCAACGGAGTGCCAACCGGGGCTGCGGCGTCAGAGCAGCGGCCAGACCAGGAGCGGCGCCCGTGGTCCGTGTGGGACAAGACGCACCCCGGTGCCTCCGCGCCGCGGCCGAGAGCGTCGAGGACGGGGCTCCGAGCTTCGGGATCTCGCTCCGTGGCGGATGGGAGGCGCCAACGAGCCTACGACCGGCGATCCAGAGGGCAAGAAGCGCGGTCGTGAGCGTCGATGCCGCGTTTCGGAGCCTCTGGCTCGCGAAGGAGAACGGATGGGACCCGATCATGAGCTTCTCGATCGTGATCGATCGCGAATCGGATGGGGCCATTCGTTTCGTTATCGCGATCGGGAGCGTATGAATTGCGATCCAGGGCGTATGGCGCGAGGGCGTGAGCCTTTTCACCGCGATCCAGAGCATATGGCTCGAGGTCGTGAGCCTCTCGACCGCGATCGAGAGCGTATGGGCCGGGGTCCTGAGCTTCTCGACCATGTTCCAGAGCGAATGGGACGAGGTCGTGAGCCTCTCGACCGCGATCGAGTGCGAATGAAACGAGGTCTGCAAGCCGACGGTGGGGCGGTCGACTGCCGGGAGTCGGGGCAGGCCGTCCCCTGCGGCGTCATTGCGTGCGGGGCGGACCCTGTCGAGACCGGCGCTCCGCGATCACGAAGGAGCCAAATCCCGGCAAACGATGGGGTGACCGACGGGGTTCGAACCCGCGACACCTGGAGCCACAATCCAGTGCTCTACCAGCTGAGCTACGGCCACCGCGAAACGAGGCCCACACCATAGCTGTCACTCTCGCGCTTTCAAGCACCAACGGCAGCGCGCCCCGTTCATCCCGTATTTGCTCAGGGAGCCCTTTCATCGCCTACGTCACCAGCCCCCATGCCTTCTTCGCGACGCCCGCGGCCCGCTCGACCCCTTCGTCGTCCGGGGAGCGCGGGAGCTCCATTGCCTGCCCGTCGAGCATCCCCGTCACCGCGGCCGCGATCCCGGCTTCGAGAGCGACCAAGTCGTAGCCGCCCTCGAGCACGAGAGCCATGCGCCCGGCCGCCGAGGCGTCGGCGACGTGCGCGAGCGCCCGTGCCATCCAGCCGAAGGCTTCCGCCGAGAGCTCCATCTGCGCAAGCGGATCGCGCGCCGCTGCGTCGAAGCCGGCGCTCACGAGCACGAGCTCGGGCTCGTACGCGACGAGCACGGGGAGCACGACCCGTTCGAACGCGCTCGCGTAAACGGCGTCGCCGCCGCCCGCCGCGAGGGGAAGGTTCACCGTGTATCCGGTGCCCTCGCCGGCGCCGACTTCGTCGACGTCCCCCGTTCCCGGATAGAATGGGAACTGGTGCGTCGAAATGTACAAGACGCCTGGCTCGCGCCAGAACATCTCCTGCGTGCCGTTTCCGTGGTGCACGTCCCAGTCGACCACGGCGACTCGCGAGAGACCACGGGCCCTCGCGTGCGCGGCAGCCACCGCCACGTTGTTCAAGAGGCAAAAACCCATGGCCTGCGCCGGTCGCGCGTGATGCCCAGGCGGGCGGACAAGTGCGACCCCTTTCCGGACCGGCCCCGTCAGCATCGCCTCGACCATGGCCACGAGCGAGCCCGCACCGAGGCGTGCGATGTCGACGCTCTCGGACGAAACGTACGTATCCGGGTCCAAGTACCCGTGCTGCCCCCGCAGGGTCCCCAGCTTCTCGATGAAGCGCGGGTCGTGTACGCGGGCGAGCTCCTCGTCGGTCGCCATGCGCGGCAGCACGGGTTCGAACCGACTCCGGCTCGGGTACAGGGCCGCCCGGGCCGCCGTCAGTCGCTCCGGTCGTTCCGGATGATGCCCGGGCGGAACGTGCGCGTCGAACCGCGGGTCATCGAGCAAGAGCGCTCGGGCGGCGTCGGTTGCGATCGATGGGGGGGGCGGGGGCCCTTGCGCGGGTGGCACGACTCGTTCTCACGACGCATGTTGCCGCGCTCGCTCGGCGAATGATAGCGTCACTTCGGGAGCGTGGGTTTGCGATTCGCTGGGGAGGCGGATGGCGGGAGGACCTGAGACGAATGCGAATCAAGATCATCGCGGTCAACGCACTGATCGTGGCCATCGTCGGCCTGCTGTCGTTCTTGCTCGTTCGGTCGTCGCTGGGATCGGCGACGAGCAACAAGGACCAGCTGTCGACGGACGCGCAAGAAGACGTCAACGGTGCCGCCGCTCGCCTTCAGCTCGACGGTCTGCGGACCGAGCGGTGGCTGGCCGGAGCTTCACTCGAGCAGGGGGCGATCGACGCACTGGCCAAGGGAACGGCTTCGGCGCGGGGCGAGGCGGCGACCAGGCACTGCGAAGACGTCGTCAGCAAGATGAAGAACGCGGCCCTCTTCGAGCGGAACGTTCCGACGCTCGTAGCCATCGTCGACGAGGGTGGAAAGATCGTCGGACGCAACAACTCCAACCTCAACCGGGGCGATGACCTCGGAAGCACCTACCCCGGACTCAAGTCGACGCTGGCCTCGGGCCAGGCGGGGTCCGACGTGTGGTACGAGAGCGACCGTTACCTCGCCACGTACGTCGCGGTGCGCGACGACCAGAGGAAGATCGTCGGCGCCGTGGTCATCGGCCGTCCGCTCAACGACACGCTCTCGCGCGTGAGCGAGGCGACGACGGGCCGCCCGCTCGTCATCGTCGTACCCAAGGGCGACGGCTTCGATATTGTCGCGCACTCGGCCCTTCAGGCCACTCCGCTCGACGAGAGCGTCGCCAAGGGGGCGCGCGAGATGCTGAAGAACGCTTTCGCCCACCAACAGACCGACGTCGTGCGTGACGGCGACCTGCTCGTCGCAGCGTCGCCCCTGCCCGCGTTCGAGGATGGCAAGCGCGCGCTGCTCGTCGCTGCCGCTCCGGCCGCGCTCATTCAGGACCCGACGGGCCTTGCCATGCTGCCCATCTTCGGCGCGATGGCGGTGGGTATCGTCCTCGTCATCGTCGCGGGCTGGCTGCTCGGCAATTACATCACTCGCCCCATCAACATGCTCGAGGAAGGGCTGCTCGCGATTCTCAACGGGCAGACCGACAAGCGCTTCGAGCTCGACCACGCGGAGCTCGGCGGTCTGGCGTTCCGGATCGATCAGCTCATCAACCAGCTGATGGGCGTCGAAGAGGACACGACCGACGCGGAGGGCCGCGTGTCGGGCTCGCCAAACGCGGCCAATTTCACCGAGGCGCTCGCGGTCGACGACCGGCGGATGCAGTATCAACCGGGCGAAGGAACGCTCGACCCCGAGGCTATCGCGGAGCTCGCCTCCGAGCCCCCTGCCGAGTACTACCCGCGCATCTACCGCGAATACGTCAGCGCCAAGCAGGCCATCGGAGAGGCCACCGAGCACATCACCGAGCAGGCGTTCGCGACGCGCATTCAGGCGATGGAGCGCGACGCGACCAACAAGTACGGCCGGCCGGTGCGCTATCAGGTGCAGGCGCGGAACAAAGAAGTGGTCTTGCTCGCTGTTCCCTTGCCATGAGGCCACGTTCTCGTTAGCGAGCACTTGGCGTTGCTCGCGGCGAAGGGCGAGACATTCGGCTCGCCGCATGGCGTGAGGGAAATGAAGCATGGGCCTCTTCGATCGGTTCAAAGGAAGCGCCAAGGGCGACAAGCGGGAGCGTTCCAAGGGCAATCCTGCGGCCAAGTGGTCCGACCGCATCGAAAAGCGAGTCCAGAACTACGACCGGCAGGAGGCGATCCAAGCCCTGGCCGACATGGCGAGCCCAGAGGCGGCCGAGGTGCTGCTCAAGCGCTTCACGTTTCACATGGATCCGTCGATCACGGACCAAGAAGAAAAGGACGCGGCGTTCCGGGGCATCCTTCGGGCGGGGAAGGGCGCGATCGGTCCGGTCCGGGCGTTTGCGGAGAGGGCCGCGAGCCTGGCGTGGCCGATGAAGATCGTGAAAGAGCTCGTCGACGGCGACGAATACATCGAAGAGCTCTTGCGCTGGCTGTCTCGGTGGGACACCGAATACGCGAAGTTCGTGGACCCGAAAGTGCAGATCCTCACGGCGCTCGAGGAGCACCGCCACGCGCGGATCCGCCAGGAGGTCGAGCGCTTCTTGGAGGACGTGAACGAGCCCGCCCGCTTCCACGCCGTGGCGACTCTGCTCGCGCAGGACGACCCTGCGGCCGCGCCGGCGCTCACCGGGTTGCTCGCGTCCGAAGAGAGCGTGCGGGTTCGAAACAAGATCGCTGAGGGACTCGCCGCGCGCGGCTGGGTCTTGCCGGACGACGTTCGTGACGCAGCCCGGACCGCGCTCCCGGCGCCTTTCACGGTGGACGCGAGCGGCAGGGTCGTGAAACGCTAGGCGATCGGCTCAACCCGTCGAGGCCGAGACCCCTATTCGTTCAGCTTCGGCTTGGTCGGGAAGTAGAAGCCGATGGCCACCGTGACCAGCTGGTTGAACTGGAACGTCTCGTCGGACCCGTTGACCTGGCTATCGGGGAAGTTGCCGCCCGGGCCGGAGCCGCGGCTGTCGAACCCGGCTCGGTTCCATGCGAACGGAAGCGCGCGGTACTCGACCCCCAACGACCAGAAGTTGCCCGGGTAGAACGTGAAGCCAACGCCGAACGTCGGGGCGACCTTCAGCTTCGATTGAAGCTCGAACGAGCGGGGATCCGAGCAAGGGATGGTCGCGTTGCCGCCGCCGCTCGTCAGGGGCGCGCCACAGTCTTGGCGCTCCTGGATTCCGACGAAGCCCGCCCCGAGCGCGGCGTAGAAGTCGGCGTCGACGAAGATCTTGTTGAAGATGGCCAGCTTTCCGCGGAAAGGAGTGAACGTGACTTGGGGCGCGACGACGTACTGAATCTTCGCGGTCTGGTCTGCGAACGGAGCACTCCCGAAATGGTTCGGGTCCGTTCCGGTGTGGTTGACGTTATTGGCGGTCAGCGTATCGCGCGGCGCCGGCAGCGCGTCGATTCGGTCGGTAAGGTCGGTCGTGAGGCTCACCGCCCCGTACGCGCCCCAGGCCCCGATCGCCAGCCAGTCGGTGATGTTGTACTCGAGCCGCGCTCCGACCAGGATCGTTCGCCGATACTCGTCGAGCAGCGTGAACGACACGGCCGGCGCAATGTCGAAGCGCCCCTCGCGGTAAAGCCGCAAGTGGCGCGTTGCGGGCGCCCCCTTCAGCGGCCCGGTGAGCTGAATCTCCTGCGCTCGCGCCGCCGGGGCCGACGACAGCAGGCCGACCCCCGCGATCACGGCCAACAACGCTTTGAGGAAACGCCGCTTCATCGTCGTCCTCGTCTCCGTTCTCACTTGGGCAACCGATACTCAAAGGAGGTCGGCAGGAAGAAGGAGAGGCCGACTTGCAATTGAACGTTGTTGGTGATGTGCGTGCCTTCGTCGTACCACTTGGTCTTGTCGCTCGGATTGCTGTCGATGGTCAACCGCTCGATCTTTTCCGAGTAAATGAGATCGCGAACTTCGAGGATCGCGGCGACCCAGCGGTTGAAGAAGATGCGAAAGCCAATCCCGACGTCGAAATTGAGCAACGTGTTCCAGTCCGGGAAGCTTCGATTGTCTGGATCGATGATGGGAATGGGCTTCGTTCGAATGATGCCGAGGCCGCCGTCGATGTACGCGTCGTAGTGGAAGATGAAATCGCCGAATCCCGCGAACTTGCCGTACATCGGAACGTACGTGAAGTTGAGGTCAGCGCTAAACTGGTAAATATTGAGTGGTACCGCAACGTGGGCTTCGCGTCGGTTCTGAAAGTTGAAGTCCGAATCGGCGTTCAACCCGTCGTACCAGTTCCCGTTCACCCCCACCGCCAGCACTTGGGTGATGTAGTAGTTGAGCGCGAGCCCCGGCGCGTCGTGGTTCACGAACTGGTCGTTCATCGTGACCGCGAAGTACGGCATAATCTCGAAGCGTTGCGCCTTGATGACGTATTGCTGCTGTACGGCGTAGATCTCGCGGCTTCGAATTTCTTTCTTGGCCTCGACCTCGAGATTGAACTCTTTCTGGGCCTGGCACTGCGGCGCGTCGGGCGTAATCTGGCAGATATCCATCCCGCCGCCGCTCGGGGGCGGGGGCGTGCCAGCGCCTTCGGTGGGCGGTGACTCTCCGGTGGGCGCCGGAGCGGGATTGGCCGGTTGATCGGCGTCCATGTCCACGGGTCCCGCCGCACCTGCGGGGGCGTCGCTACCTTTGGCGGGCTTCTTCTTTTGCGCGTATGCCGCTTGCGGCACCAGCCCCAGGGCTGCTGCGAGTAGAAGCCACCTGCAAGCCTGCTTCATCGCTAACCCTTCCGAATCCTTCGAGGCGTTGACGACGCGTCGTGGCTAAAGCTTCAAAACTGCTGGTGATTCAGGCTAACGCCAAAGTGAGCGCGGACTATATCATGCGCAATTTCGGCTAAGCAACGGGATTCTCGAAAGTCTTCGACGTCGATTTTCCGGGGCGGGCTACTCATTCGCGGGCAGCGCCGATGTTCCATAAGTGCCCGCTGGAAGCTTCGACCGCACGCTCGGTTCTCCATATGGTCGACGAGCGGCCGTCCCGTCGTTTCACCTACGCGGCGGCGACCTCCTCGTCGCTCTTGCCGAACAAGGCTTCGACGAAGTCCTCGGCGTCGAACTCGCGCAAGTCCTCGGCGCGCTCACCCAGGCCAATGTAGCGGACCGGAACTTTCAGCTCATCGCAGATGCCAAGAACGATGCCCCCCTTTGCCGTGCCATCGAGCTTCGTTAGCACAATGCCGGTCAAGTCCACTGCATCCTTGAACATTGCCGCCTGCGTCAAGGCGTTTTGACCCGTCGTCGCATCGAGCACGAGCAACGTCTCGTGCGGTGCCCCTTCCATCGCTTTGCCGATCGTCTTGGCGACCTTCTTGATTTCGTCCATCAGGGGCACCTTCGTGTGCAGCCGGCCAGCGGTGTCGACCAGAAGCAAGTCGGCCCCGCCGTCGCGCGCGACTGCGGTCGCGTCGAAGGCGACAGCGGCTGGATCGCTGGCCTCTTTGCCTTTGACCACGTTCGCGCCGACGCGTTTGCCCCACACCTCGAGTTGCTGGACGGCCGCTGCGCGAAAGGTGTCGCCGGCGGCAAGCACGACCTTCTTACCAGAGGTGACGTAGCGGGTCGCCAACTTCCCGATGGTGGTCGTCTTGCCGACGCCGTTGACGCCGACCATCAGCACCACCGTCGGGCGGGCCGAGAGGCGAATCGCGCCTCCGCCGATGGAGAGAATACGGGTTGCCTCGGCACGCAGAGCGGCCCAGACCGCGTCTGGATCGCTGATGTGATCCCGCTCGACCGACGCGCGCAAGCGGCCGAGGATGGCGCTCGCCGTCTTCGGTCCGACGTCGCTCGCCAGCATCACCTCCTCCAATTGCTCGAGAAGGACCGGATCGACGTCCTTCCTGCCACGGAAAAGGGCGTTCAACTTGGCGATGAAGCCGCCGCGCGTGGCCGCGAGCCCTTTGCGCAAGCCCGCGACGTCGCGGTGCGCGGCGACGTGCACTGGCGCGGCGGTGGGCTCGGTGGTCGGAGCTGCTTCGAGGATCGCGTCCGTCGAAGCCACTTCGACCGAAGGGGGCGGCGGGGTCGACGGCCTCGCCGCCGGAGGCCGCGCGGACTCCTTCGCCGTGGTCGGCGGGGGAGGGGTCGGGACCCGAGGCGGCTGGATCGGACGAGGTATGCTCCCCCGAGGAGCCTGGAGCTGGCTTGTGCCCTGTCCACGCGCCAGGAACAATGTGACCGCCGCGACCACGACGATGAGCGCGACGATAATGGCGACGATGGTCATGGCGCTTTCCAAAATGCCGCGGCGAGGGGCCGACTATAAGGACCACGGGCGAGCGCCGTCAACGTCGTCCGCATGTGTGCGGAGCACCACTAACGTGGTCCAAGACGGTCGTCCTCGGGCGCGAGCTCGTCGACGGCGCCCTCTGCTCCCGCGTCGACGAGATCCGCCCCGTATGCGGCCCGTTCGACCGCGTTTGCCCAGCGGGCGACCGCAGCGTTCGAGCCGGCCGCGCGCACCACGTCCTGCGGGGTCGGATCAGGCGCAACAACGTAGGGCGGACCTTGGCGGCGCGCCCAGCGGACCATTCGATCGACCAAGGCGCGCTTTCGTAGGACGAGCGCGATGACGAGCTCGCCCGGCGGGGGGAGGGGATGACGAAGCTCGGTGTGCAGCGGGCCTTCGGCGACCAAGTCGTCGCCCGGACGCGCGTCGAAGGGGGGCAGCGCGAAGGCGCCGCTCGCTCCGGAGGTCGTCTCGCAGACGACGTCGACTCGCTCAAAGCCCCGCCGTTCGATCGCGACGCGAGACCGTGGGAGGGCGACGCCATCGTTAGCGTCGACCACGCGCCCAGTCCATCCATGCGACGGCGCTGCGGTATGCAAAAGCTCGACGCGCTCACCCCCCAGGTCCGGGGCGCGCGGGCGAGCCGGCCTTCGCGGCCGCTGCCCCCAGCGCACGGGGGAGCGAGCGATCCCCAGCCACGCGATGACAACCGCCGCGGCCAGCAGCAGCGGGGCTTTTTTCCACGGGCTCGGCCCGGCAACCGGCTGCATCAAGACAATGGCCGCTGCCGGCTGAAACCATGGCGCATCCGGAATGTACCGGACCGACAGCGGGACTTCGGCAGGAGGCGCGTTCCCAATGGCGTCGGCCGTGGGCGCAGCAAACACCAAGAATAGGTGCGCCTCCCCGCGGTCGCCGTCGACTGGAGCGGCCCCCACGACCGTGTCGGCCCCGGCTCGCGCCTCGATCGTTCCACCGGGCCGTGCCGCGCAGCCTCGGGAGATGCACCGCGCCTTCGCGTCTACCCGCAGCGCGACTCCATCCTCCGGCCAAGCGGTCGAAAGGCGCCCGCCCGTGGCAGCCGGTGCGACCAAATCGACGAACGTCCGACGCTCGATCGGCATCGAATGGCTGCTCGCGCCTGCGACGCGGCTCCCCGAGAAAGTGACCCGTAGGTCGCCTTTCCCGGGCGCTCCGAGCCGAGCACTATCGAACGCGAACCGGGCGCGGCCCAATCCGTCGGTCATTGCCTCCGCCAGGTGCGTTTGCACTTCGTTCGACAACGACAACACGAGGCCTGTTGCGGGGGCCGTCATCCCATCCTCCTCGGTCGAAGCGACCACGTCGACGGAGGTCGTGTCGTCATCGAGGGAGATCGCCGCCCGCTCTGGGTCAAATCGCAGCGTGACCGGGGGCAGAGAGAGGTCGATCGGCACATCGAGCGTTGCGCCCTCGACGAGCTCCGAGCCGTGCGCCTCGATGTGCGCGACGTACCGGTTCGTCGCTAGCGCGAGGCGGATGCAAAACCGTGCGGCCGCGTCGGTGGTAAGAGCGATCGTGTCGGCGCGATTGATGTTTGGCGTCGCATCGGCGGCCCCGCACGACTGCGCGGTCAGGGGAGAAAGCGCGGCCCGGGGGCCGGCGCCGGGAGCAGACGCAGAGGCAAACGCAATGTCGATGTCGACGCGCAGGCCGGGCATTGGGCGAGCTGCGTCGTCAAGAACAATTCCCGAGAGCACGAGCGCGCCGCCCTCCCGCGCAGCGTGCACGTCGAGGTGCGACGTGCCCTTTAGTCGTATCCGGGCGGACGCATGTGCCTGCCCATCGGTCGAGGCCGCGGCGTCGGGCGCACAATCGTCTGCCGCCACGACCATGATCGCGACCACCACTGGAAAAAAAAGGCAGCCGGGGGAGATGGCGACCGCACGTGAGCCTCCAGCACACACCCGCCCTACAATTGCGAGAGCTGCCTGTCGCATGGCTGGCGCGTGGCCTCCACTGGCCATGATACCTTGAATGATCCATGCGGGGGCCATCCCGAACAACGGCGAGTCTCGCGATGCGTGCGATCCTCGTCTTGCTGGTCGTGGTGGCAACGCCGCCCCCTGCGCTCGCTGATGGCCGCTCGCAGTTTCTGGCCGACCGCTTGAAGTACCCGCCCGGAGCCGGGCAGCCCGACGACTTCCGGGTGCGCACGAACGCGGCCCTCGCGCTCGGTGCCACCAACGACGATGATTCGGTCGCGCCCCTGTGCATGGCACTGGCCGACCCCAGTGACCTCGTTCGCCAGGCGGTTGCTCTCGCGCTCAAACGCCTCGCGCGTGGGTCTTCGGCAGAGTGCCTACGCAGGCGACTCGCGGTGGAGGCGAGCGGGGCGGTCAAGCAGCAGATCCAGATTGCGCTCGAGGCCGTGGAGGCCACTTCGAGCTCGGGTGGCGGCGGGGCGGCGACCGGGGCCCCGAGCGCGCCCCGCTTCATGGCGAACGCCAAATATTACGTTTCGATCTCGTCGGTCGTGAACGACACCAGGCGCCCGAGTGCCGAAATCGGGCGGGTGGTCCACGATGCCGTAGCCTCGAAACTGGCGCAGCTGGGGGGATACCAGGTAGCGCCGGTCGGCGAGTCGAAGGAGGCGGCGAAAGCCGTGATCGCCAAGCGCAAGCTCAAGGGCTTTTACCTCGCCGTGAGTGTCGACAAGCCGGACTATTTCGAGGGGAGCCTCCGCGTTCGACTGAAAATCGCGGTATTCTCGTATCCCGGGAAAGATCTCCGCGGGGAGGTTCCCGCCGGGGCCACGCTGCCGGGGGCAACACCGGGTGACAACGGGGCCGAGGATCAACTCATTGGCCTTGTCGCGTCGAGAGCCGCTGAGCTCTTCACGGAAAATTTCAGGTGAGGGCAGCGATGACCACCAGCACAGCGACTTCGTCCGGGCACAGCGGCGCTCACAAGCGACGCGTCCGCAACTATCTGTTGGACTCGCGTTTCCAGCTCAAGTACGCGGGGTTCCTCGTCGCGGTGTCGATCGCGATCAGCGGCGTCGTGGGCTCGGTGCTCTACGCGACCGTGCGGTCGATGGTTAGCGAGAGCGCGAGGGTGGTCGAAGAGAGCCGCAAGGCCTCCGAGGAGAGCAAGAAAGTCTCGTTCGTGAGTCGGATGAACGTGCGCGATCTCGCGCCCGAAAACCCCGAACTCGTCGCCGAGTTCGACCGCGAGGCCGACGTTTACGACAAAGCGATCGCCGATCATCAGAAGGCGGTCGTCGTCCAGCAAGAGTCCTTGATCCGCCGGCAACGATGCATGCTTGCGTCGCTGGCGGGAGGGCTCACGGTCATGGTGGTGCTGATCGGTCTCTTGGGCATCTACTTCACGCACAAGGTGGCGGGTCCCGTCTTCAAAATGAACGGACTCCTGAGGCAGGTCGGACGGGGCGACCTGCGGGTCGAGGCGCGACTGCGTCGGGGCGACGAGCTACGGGCGTTCTTCGACACGTTCACCCAAATGGTCTCGGGGCTCCGAGACCGAGAGAGGCGCAAGCTCGGCGAAGTGGAGCTGGCGATCAAGGCGCTCGAGCGGGGCGACACGGCGGAGGTCGCCCTGGCGCTCGATCGCGCGCGACGTGCGGGCCACGAAGCCGTGGGCGAATAGGAGGGCGGTGTCTTTCGGTCGATCCCTTCGCGATCTCGCCGTCGGGGGTCGTCGCCGTACGTGAGTGACGTGAGTACGGGTCCTCGCCCCGCCGCCGGCCTCGCTCGGTCTCGACCGAAATACGCCACCCTCCTTTTTGCGAGTTTGCGCCGGTCACCCGCAGATGGCTCCCTCCACGTACTCCACGCGCGTCTGTCCCTCGTCGAACGTCACCGCGGCTACGTCGATCCGCACGCGCTCGACGGTTGGGCTGGCTGCGAGCCTCTCTCGCCAGAGGCGGTCGACCGCGCGGACGAGCCGGCGTCGCTTGGCCGCACGGATGCTGGCGAACGGTCCTTCGAAGCTCCCGCCCGCTCTGGTGCGCACCTCGACCACGACGACCAGCCCACCGCGTCGTGCGACGAGGTCGAGCTCCAGGGCTCCCAGGCGCAGGTTGCCGGCGACCACGGCAAAGCCCCGCGCGAAGAGGTAATCGGCGACTGCCAGCTCTGCGCACCTGCCGCGGGCCCGTCGCTCGGCGGCTGCTTGCGGCGCCATTGCCATCCCCCCGGCGGGCTGGGGCGCGGACTACTTCCCGGTGACGCCCTGCGCAGAACCGCAGTTGCCGGTCGGCGGGGTTCCGGGGACGACGTTGCACGTCACGTCGGCGCACGCGGTGTTCGGATTGTACTCAGTTCCCGTTTTGACGCAGTACGCGCCCGTCAGTCCCTCGTTGCCCTGCCCGATCGACGTCACGAGCTGCTGGCACCGAAAGCCGTCCGGGCAGGTGCAATAGTTGGCTCCGTCGTTCGTTTGCCCGTTGAGGTTCGCGCAACGGCACGAGCAATAGACCGCCTTGTCCGCCGTGCGGCTGGGGCACTGGGCTTCCTTATTAAGGAGATCGAGCGGCTTTCCGTTCGCGTCCACCGGGGGAGTCACCGGCTGCGCAATGCCCGGCGTGCAGCAGCCCGCATTGGTCTTGCACGTGGCCGACTGGGGCGGGCAGCAGTTCGCCGTGCCCTTGACCGGCGTGCCGTCCGCATTCTGCCCGTACGGGCAGGACACCCGGCCGCGAAAGTGGTTTACCAGGCAAAGGCGAGTCATGCACTGGAAGCTCTTGGACTCGACGCTCACCTCTTCGGGGTCGAAGCCCTGGAAGCTCGGCAAGTACTCTTGCTCCGGCACGCAGGGATCACCGATGCCGGTTGCGTTGCAGCCGGTGCCCGATAGCACGGCGACGGCGATGGACGCGGCCAAGATCGCCAGAATCGAGCGAGTCATCGTGTCGGCTCTCCCTCAATTTGCGATGGAGCAGGGGGGCACTGAGCAACGCCGCAAGGTGAGCGACGAGCCAAGCGCAACGCTAGTCGAGGCGTGTGAAACGCGTCAAGCCGCATCCGCTCGGCCACGCGTCTTCTGCTTCATGGCACTCTCCGGTGCTTTCCGTCATCCGTTGGCGTCCTTCGTCCCCGAGCCTGGCGAGGTGCTGAAAAAGAGGATTCGGCCGACAGGGACGCCAGGGCGCCAGGATGGATGAGCCAAACCTGGAGGATTCTGCCCTTGGCGATCGCGGCGTCCTGGGCGGTTTTCTCCCGTCTGCCCCTTTCTCGTCGGGCTCCTAGTCTTTCGGGACTTTGAAGAGACGCACAGCCGGTTGCACCCGCAGGCCATTCAGACATTAATGGCGTCACGTCACGGCGGCCGCGCTTGGCTACACGTACGTGCCCCACCGAGGACGAGCGCGTGCGACCGGGAAGCAGCGCGTCATCCCAACGTCTCCTCGTGCTCACGCCCCCGCTTGATCCGCTTGCCCGCACTTGCCCCCTTTTCGGCTTGACAATGGCGAATCGGGCTCCGTACCATCTCGGCCGCTCGACGGGACTATCGTGCCAACATCATTGATCTTTTCGGTGCCGGCCCTCCCTGAGCGCACGGCGTGAAGCGCGAGACGCTTTGCGAAGCACGCCAAATTGCGATGAATCTCTCGACCTTCACGAAACCGATCGACGCGGGTGGTCTTGCAAGCTTGGATTCGCACGCATTGGTGCCTCGCGTTCCGTTTCGATGGTCCGGTGACGTGAGGCAGTAAGGGCCGCGGCTCGACTCAGTGAAGGGAGCACGACATGCGTAGACTGCTATCGCGCGGTGTGAGGGTGACGGCTTTGTTGACCGCGACTTGTCTGGCGACGACGCCGGCGAGCGCTCAACACAAGAAGAAGCCGGCAGCGGCCGCGACGCCTCCTCCTCCTCCTCCCCCCGCCGCGAAGCCTGCGCCGGTCGACCTCGACTCGGACACCTCGTCGTCGCCGCCGGCAGGGGCGCCGGTTAGCGCCGACGCCCCCGGCGCCAGCCCAGCGGGCGCGAGCGCAAGTCCCCGGCCGAAGGCAGCGAGGATCGTCGACAACTCGCCCCCGCCGGTCGCGGGTACGCCGAGCGATGTCGCCGCGCAGGCCAAGCACCTCTACGAGGGGGAGAAGTGGTCGGAGGCCGCCAAGGCCCTCTACCGCGTCTACAGCGGGGAAACGGGCGACGACGAGGGAAACAAGCAAATCGCCCAGTTCAACCTCGCCAAGGCCCTCTACAAGCTCAAGTTTTACCAGGGCGCCTACGCGATTTTCAGTGAGATCGCCGACAAACCGAATCACCTGAAATACAAGGAGACGCTCCTCTGGCTCGCGAAGCTCGCGACGGACCTGCCTGAGCCCGCCGACATCATCGAGCGCGTCGGTAAGTACAATGAGGAGCAGGTCTCGAAGTTCAACAACAACGAACAGCAAGACCTGTACTGGCAGCTCAATTATCTGCTCGGGCGGTATAAGTATCGTAACGGGCAATACCAAGAGGCAATGGGCCTCTTTCAGAAAGTCGACCGGAAGAGCAAGTACTATGTCCAGGCGCAGTTCTTCGGCGGCGTGTCGAACGTGCAGCTTCGCCAGAGCAAGCCCGCGGTCGAGGCGTTCCAGCGGATCCTCGGCGCCATCGAGGAGGGGGACGTGGAAGTGGAAGACGAGGCGCGCATGCGCGACCTCGCGTACCTCTCCATGGCGCGTACGTTCTACTCCGCGAGCATCGTCCTCAACGAGGACAACCAACCGAAGATCGACCCCACGCGCCTGTCCGCCGCGGTGAAGTATTGGAACCGCGTCGACGTCGCCAGCGAGTACTGGCTCTACGCACTGTTCGAGGAGTCGTGGGCCTACTTCATGGCCGGCGACTACAGCCACGCCCTCGGCAACATCCACACCATCCAGTCCCCGTATTTCCCGCACTCCTTTTATCCGGAGGCGGACGTCCTCAAGGCGGTCATCTACTTCTCGAACTGCCAATACGACGACGCTCTCACCATCGTCGCGAAGTTCAAGTCAAAGTACCAACCCATCCACGAGGAGTTGGGAAAGATCCTGGACAAGTTCCGCAAGGGCTCGAACCAGGAAGAGGAGTTCTACAAGTTCTTGAGAGACGTTCGCGACGACAAGGCGCAGCTCAACGCGAAGGTGGCCCCGATCGTCAAGACGTCGCTCTCCGATCGGCAGCTTCTTCGCAACCTCGAGTACGTCCGGCTGCTCGACGAAGAAGACTCCCGCTTCAAGAGGGCTCCCAGCAGCTTCAAGGGGGCGAAAGTGGCGGATCTCGTCAAGGATTCGATTCACGACGCCCGCGAGCTCGCCATCAGGAATGCCGGCGACCTCGCCCGCGCTCGCTACGAGCGCAATCTCACGGACCTGGAAGAGAATCTCCGCAACGGCACCAAGATCCTCGTCGATGTGACCGCGGCCCAGCGCCACATGCTCGACCAAGAGCTCGAGAAAGGCCTGGTCACTCCCGAGGAATCGAAGGCCAATATCGTCAAACCCGATGAAGAGCACGTCATCTGGCCGTTCAACGGCGAGTACTGGCGTGACGAGCTTGGTTTCTACCGCCAGACGATCACGTCGAAGTGCGGGAGGTAACGATGAATCGCGTTCTATCACTGTCGGTCGTCGTCATGGCGCTGGTCCTCGGTGGGGCGAGCTCGGCTCGCGCGGCCGACTCGTCTTCGAGCGAATCGGCCGGCTCCAGCTCGAGCTCGACGTCCAGCGCGGACGTGTCCGCCGGGCCCGAGTGCATCGGCGACAAGGCCAAGAAGAGCCTGGAAACGTGCCCGTCCGGGCCGACGCTGAACGGTGTGCACGGCAAAGAGCCGCAGATGTCCTTTCACTCGAAGGTGGAGGAGATCAAAAAGGGCGACAAGAAGATCGAGGTCGGCAAGGCCGACGTCTCGATGATCGCCGGGTATCGCGATCTCCGCACCACGCGGCTCAAGCAGCGCGTCCTGGCGCTGCTCATCACCGAAATTGGCCAGCTCGAGATGCTGCTCCGAGAAACGCAGCTGCGATCGAAAGATCGCCCGATGCTGCTCCGCCGTCTTGCGGAGGACTATGTCGAGCTCGAGAACGCCGCGTTCAAAGAGAAGACGGAAGCCGAGATTGCTCGCGACGAAGCCAAGGGCAAGAAGAACAACGCCGAGGCCGGCAAGCAGCAGGCGATCGCCACGTCACGCAAGACGACGATGGAGCGCGCTCGCAAGGCGGCGGTGGAGTACTACTCGATTCTCGTCGCGGACTACGCGGGGCAGCCTTCGAACAACTTCCCGCAGAACCCGCCGCCAGCGAACCCCAACCTCGACGAGATCTACTACTACCTCGCGTACGAGTACGAGCAAGCCGGCGACACGGTGAACGCGCGCCGCGTCTATCTCGATCTCATCACCAAGACGCCGAACTCGAAGTATCTGACGAACGCGTACCTCGCGTTCGGTGAGCTCTTCTTTAACGAGGCGCTGAGCGACCCCACCAAGTGGGACGCGGCGAAGCAGGCCTACCAGAAGGTCATCTCGAAGCCGCCGCCCGAGAACAAGATTTATGGCTACGCTTGGTACAAGCTGGCCTACGTCTTTTGGAACATGGGCGATCTGCCGCACGCGCTGGACGCGTTCAAGCGCACCATCGACTTCGGCGTCAATTTCTCCCAGCTCCCCAACGCGCCGAAACTTGCGGAAAGCGGCCGCAAGGACGTCGTCCCGGTCTACGCGCTTGCCGGTAGCCCCACCGAGTCGTTCAACTTCTTCAAGAACCTCAGCGGCGACCCGTCGGGCTCGACCGACAAGACCTTCAAGATGATGGACGACCTCGGCCAGAACTATCTGGACACCGGTCACTATCCGGAAGCGATCGCCCTCTACAAGGACCTCATGGCGCGCGATGGCGGGAGCGACAAGGTCTGCGAGTACCAGTCGCGCATCACGGAAGCGACGATGGCGATGAAGTCGGGAGACAAGACTGCGATCGTGGCGGAGCTCAACAACCAGTTCAAGCGCTTCACCGCGTTCAAGGGCGACAACCACTCGGCGGACTCGAAGCAGAGGTGCGCCAACCGGACGGCCTCGCTCGCCACCGAGACGGCCATGGCCTGGCACCTCGAGGCCGTCGGGTCCCAGGGCCAACGCGGCACCGGAGATCCGAAGACGATGGACCTCGCGTCCGTTCTCTACAGGAAGGTCTCCGACACCTGGAGCGCATCGGAGTTCTCGAAGTTCGAGTTTCCGCGCCTGGTCAAGGAAGACTGGCCGACCATCTACAAGATTAAATACAACATGGCCGATCTTCTCTACTACCGCGAGAAGTGGGCGGAATGCGGTCCGGCGTTCGACGAGGTCGTCAAAGAGAATCCGCAGGGATCGGACGCTGCCGAAGCCGCGTACGCGGCCGTCCTTTGCTACCAGAACATCTATCTGGCGCAGCACCAGAAGGGCTCCGACAAGAAGGGCAGCGGGAACCTTCCTGGCGTCGGCAAGGAGAAGGATTTCAAGCGCGACACGGACGACAAGTACCGCGCGAAGGAGATGACCGAGCCCCAGAAGGCCATGGTTGGGTCCTTCAACCGGTACGTCTGTTATATCCATCCCGACGAAAAAGACGCCGACGGACAGAAGCAGCTCATCGAAGTGAAATACGCTCGATGCCGCCTGTACTTCGAGGCGCAGCACTGGGAGGAGGCCGGGGCATGCTTCAAAGAGATCGCCTACGAGCACCCAGACAGCGACTCGGCGGTTTACGCAGCGCAGCTGTATCTCGAGAGCATCAACGTTCTCACCTTTCACGGGGCGCCGAATCGCAACAAGTGCATCGACGACATGATCGTCGACGTGCCGAAGTTCATCGAGATGTTCTGCGCCGGCGACAAGGCACAAAAGAACGAAGACACGTGCACGATCCTCCAGAAGGTGCAGTGCGACATTCGACGCCTGCGCGCGCAGCGTATCGTGGAGCAGGCGGGCAAGGGAGGGAATGACTCGCTCGAGCTCTTCGAAAAGGGCGGCAAGGCGTACTTCGACCTCTGGGACGAATACGGGGCGAGGCCGCTCAAGGAGAACAAGCCCGCCCAGTGCGAGAGGCTCGAGGAGATCGTGGAGAACGCGGCTCGCGCCTTCCAGGCCGGACACCTCATCGCGAGCGCGATCCGAGCTCGCATGGTCTTGCTCAACCCGACCTATCGAATGGAGAAGACCGACCTCGCCAAGCAGGCGATGTTCAAGATCGGCGGCAACTGGCAAGCGATCGCCGTCTACGACCAGGCGGCGGACTGGTACGAGCGGTACGCAAAGGAGAACGCGCGCCACGAGAACTCGGACAAAGCGCTCTCCGACGCAATTGTTCTACGCCTCGGCCTTGGTCAGGAAGACCAGGCAGTCGCGGACGTTGCGCAGTACAAAAAAGACTACGCCAACACGAACGCGACCGAGACCGCGCAGATCGCCTTTGCCATCGGCGCGCACTATGCCGACAAGGAAGATTGGGACGGCGCGCGAAAGGCACTCTCTGGCGCCATGGGAACGCTCGACAAGGCGCCGCCCGACATTCAAGTGCAGGCGCACGCGACGCTCGCTCGCGCCATGTGGCACATGAAGGGGCAGGCGCAGTCGAAGGCGGAGTACGCCAAGGTGCGGGCCATTTGGGGTGACGGCACGCAGGCCCAGGCCAAGATCAACGACTCGTACAAGAGCGAGAGCGAAGACCAACGCCAGCACAGGCTCGGCAAGGCGCTCGACGCTGTGGGTGAGGCGACGTTCTTCGTCGTCGAGGACAAGAAGCACGACAAGGTCGATGCCGTCGCGTTCCCTGTCTACAAGGGGAATGGCAGCAAGGACGACATCAAGAAGTACATGGACAAGACTTTGATGCCCTGGGTTCAGAAGAAGCAGGCGGCGATCGAGGACGTCGACAAGGAATACCAGAAGATCACCGATCTCCAGCCGGTGCCTCCGCCGCGCTGGGTCATTGCTGCCGCGTCGCGCGCAGGGTTGATGTGGGGCAACTTCGTCGACGACTTCCGTCGTGCTCCTTATCCCAAAGATTGGGACAAGAAGGGCTTCGTTCCGGGCACCGGCGACTCGCTGTCGTGGAGAGAAGTCAAGGCGAACTACCTGGAGCACCTCGACGAGGCTTCGGAGCCGATCAAACGCGACAAGGCGAAGCCGGCGCTGAAGCGTTGCCTCGACGACTCGGTGAAATACCAGTACTTCGACGAGTACTCACGCGATTGCGAGAAGTGGCTCGCGAGGAACTACAAGACCGAGTACCACGTCGTCGACGAGCTTCGCGGCGCCCCGACTTTGTCCAACGGCGGCTTGGACGACAAGCCACCGCCCCTCATCGTAGGCGGCCAGCTCTGGCACCCAGTCGAGACCGGGCCCGCGACCGAGAAGGTGGAGATTGCTGGAGAGGCCGTCGGCGAGGAGGGCAAGAAGAAGCCCGCCGCCGCCGCCGCCAAGAAGAAGAAGTGAAGCCGAAGCGCGAAAGACCGCTAGCGAGGGCATTTACGATGAAGAACGTCGGACGCGTTTTGGCCGCAGGAGCGCTGGGAGTCTCTCTGGGCTTCGGGTGCGGGGGAGCCCAGGAGGAAGCCAAGGCCCCAACGACACGCCACGCCGAGCGCCCGGTCGCTGCACCCGTGGCTGTGGAGTCCGGCGCGCGCGAGAAGTTCGGCGCGGCGCTTGACGCTTTCAACGGACACGACAAGGCCAACGACTGGAACGACCAGACGTGTAGCGACACCGCGAAGATGTTCGCCTCGTCGGCTTCGGCGCAGTCGTCCGGGAAGTTTCCCGAGGCGCAGTACGACGCCGGGCTGGCCTACCAGCGGTGCGGCAACGACAAGGAGGCCAAGGCGCGCTTCCAACAGGCCCTTGCCGACGACGAGAAGTTTCACTTCGCGCGCGCGCAGCTCGCCCTTTACCAGTTCAAGGCCGATGGCAATCTCGACGCGGCCATCTCCGCCCTGGAGACCGCCGTCAACGACGCGAACTTTCAGAACGTGCCTGCGCTCGTCGACCTGGCGATGTTCCAGATGGAGCGAGACTCCGATCAGGTCGGCGCCAACTGCCATGCGAAGGCGGCAGGCAAAGACGTCGATCTGGCGGACTTCGATTGTGCGAAGCTGAACCTTCAGCGTGCCCTTGCCATCGACGACGGCTACATGCCGGCGTTCAATCAGCTCGCCCTCTACTATTTCGGTAGCGCGAAGAAGAAAGCGGGCGGCGGCAAGAAATTCGGCCGCACGATCGCCACCAACGCTGCCCTGGCCAAACGCGGGGACGTGCAACAGCTCGAGCTTGCGGCCCTAGTATGCTCCCAGGCGGTCCGGAAGAATCCGGGGTATGCGCCGATTCACAATACGTCTGGGCTCATCCTGAACGAGCTGGGCCAAGTGAACACCGCGGTCATGGAGTTCCAGAAGGCGTCGAACCTCGATCCCCACTTCTTCGAGGCGCTGATGAATCTTGCGGCGATCAACCTCAGCTTCCGCGGCTTCGACAAGGCGGAGCAGGCGTACCGCAAAGCGCTCGAGATGCATCCGAACGACTACGATGCGCACCTGGGGCTCGCCCTCGCGCTTCGCGGCCAGATCGACGACTCGAACTACGACAAGCAAGTCTCTGCCGTTCAAGCGGAGATCGACACCTGCAAGAAGCTCGATGCGGCGCGGCCCGATTCGTACTTCAACGAGGGCATTCTCACGCAGGAGTACAAAGCGAAAGGTGCCGGCGCGAAAGAGAAGGCCATCGGCGTCTACAACCAAGCGAAGCAGATCTTCGAGACGTTCATGGAAAAGGCGAACGGAAAGCCGGAGTACGAGGGCGCCATCAAGAAGGCCCGCGAGCGCATGCAGGACATGGACGACATGGTCAAATTCTTGGAGCTGCCCGGTCCCCCCCCGGAGCCGACTCCGGCTCCCGCAGCGAGCAGCGGCGCGCCTGCGTCGAGCGGCTCTGCGGTTCCTTCCGGATCGTCGGCACCCGCGGGATCGTCGGCGCCTGCGGAATCGTCCGCGCCCGGCGCGTCGGCCGCACCCGCTTCGTCCGGCTCCGCCACGCCCGCGCCGACCAAGCCCGCTCCGGCCGCGG